>ERZ1370068.6806-contig-5765_pt1 | contig 64488 bp, 102 predicted proteins | sample MGYA00561227_ERZ1370068 | MGnify/ENA primary metagenome ERZ1370068 (study PRJEB38410, sample SAMEA6850437) | metagenome | study: Metagenomic assessment of the ecological functions of the soil: analysis of the soil microbiota associated with the... | reverse complement strand
CAGTTACGTATTGCTCAGGCTCGATTCTGAGATACAGCAGGTGAACTTTTGGCCTCATTGGTCCAATCCGTCATCAGGCAGCTTAATCATCAGTCCAGCGGGGCTTTTCGTCGTCGACGCGCAAGTCGCAGCAGTGTCTCCTCCTTCAACCCCCTGCCAGAATAAAGGCTGAGTGAATACCCCCGAGCCGTCTCCCGCTTCTTCCTATCCTTACCTTTACTTACTCTGGGTTGCTGACGAGATCCTATCGGGGATCGTCCGCTTGGCCAGTGTATGGTACGCCATTGTGAAATACAAAAAATAGATCAGAGATGTCGGCGTTACCGGTGCTGGTATGATAGCAGTAACGGTGAGCGTGTCTCTCCCCGCTGGGCGCTGAACTCCATGTGGTCAATATTATTAGGAGATGCGTCAGGTGCAAAGTTTTTTCCACGACCTGAAAAACAGCCCATTCCAACTTGTTCAGGCCTCAATCAGCCTGACACGCTTAAAACTGAACTCAGCCAACAGGGGCCGGAATGAGCCAGGCTGAGTTGAGTTGCACAAAACGAGCACACCAGATGCCTTCGCCGGATCGCGTGATCTTTGCCAGAGGTGGGGCCTGTCCGGACAGCCTTAACGTAGCGTTTAGCGGGCGCGCTTTTCAGCGGTCTCGCCTTCCGGAACATTGCTATCACCCTTTATTTAAAGGCCGCCGAAATGCAAGCGTGACCGTCAGCTACAACGCCTTGTTAGGCCGCGCCTTGCGCCACAGAACGCTTCATCGGGTGTCGCGCCCTGATCTTTACCAAGTCGGTAATGCGACAAAGCGAAGTAGCGCGCTCGCCGGCGAGGTGCCAAGGGAGAGCCTTCTTGACACTTCGACCATGACGATGTGATTTCGTGTGTGTGTGGTGCTTTCTGCATGGATTTCAATTTGAATTTCTCTATCGTGATCGACAATCAGGCGGCGTGACCGCGCCATCGAAGGAGAGGTAGCGAGAGTATGGTTTGTGTTTCCATTCCTCGACCTCGCCCTTCAGCACTCTTCGATGTCTTTCACGTTGTTCGCCCGGCCTTAACGACCCAAGCTCAGCTAACCAGCCTGCAGCGTGGCGGTGGATTTCGCAACCGGAGCGCGATGGCCGGGTTCGCTACAGCGCATGGTTAGGACGGTGATGCGTCACTGTCACTCTGGCTTTCCACTCAGTCCAATACTCATCACACACCCTTTCAATAGTCCGTATCCGACTTCCTTGCCCTGTTCCAAAGCAGAAAGCGCTGGATGCTCTGAAATCCAGACCAACTGGCTCCATCGTCATGCCCGATGGTGAGTGTGGGGCCGTGACTCGACTTGTCTGAGAATCTGGGTATGCCTGGCCCCTGCAAGCTCCTCTCGCAGATTACTTCGAGAGGTCGACGAGGATGCCGCACCACCGAAATCACGACACTCAGCCTGCCGACTCCCGTAAGCCACGCCAGGAACAGGAAACGTTCTTTCAAAGATTCAAGCGCCGCCGTGAAGGTATGGAATGTTCACGAACATCGTGAGCGTATCGCCATCTTCTGAAGCCACTGGCGGTGATCCCGCTCACCGCACGTTCCAGATAGCGATGCGCGTGTCCATCGGCCTAAATATTGATTGCTGGCGCTCGACCGGCATAGTATTGCCTGGGGAAGAAACTTGGCGAGCCTCATTCTATGTCGGCCCGAATCACACAAAGCGTTATGCGGAATTTCAGCATAGTTCCATTATAGCTGCATAGCTGCGAAGGTAGTTGATATTCACGTATAAACTTGGGGGCCTGAGATGAAAAAGCTACGCGATCAAAAAAATCCCAAAAAAGTCTCTTACGGTCATCGCAACTCCCCATCTTCTCTGTTTGTACCCTGGGCAACGGCGGGCTCAAAAAGAACTGTTTCTGATACTACCTCGCCTTATAGCGTGGAGGTGGAAAATCACTCCCTTCGGAGCGAGATCAAGGAGTTCTTTCTCTGTTAGGCAAAATGATACTGAAGACGGGGGTATCCATGTTTGTATTTGTTTTTGTTGAATTTGTTTCCGTCAATTCTGATTTCGCGGCCGATAGAAAATTGTAATCGAACGGTTTTTATTGTTATCGACCGGCTGATTGTTTTAGAGGATCTTCTTTATGGTCTTCGCGTAGTTGTGCCTTAAGTTTTTCTGGTAGTTCGAAGTCTGAGGAATCTGACGGCAATAATAAAGCGCCAGACCCGTAGAGATCCTGGATGGATGTTAGTTTTCGCCGTTTGTGTACCACTATTTTTTTCATATTCTGTTGAGCCAGTTATGGTGAATTTGTGAGCAGTTGATCATCGGCGAGTACAAAACCGCTTGATTCAGAGCGAGGCGGCCTATGTCGTTGGAGCAAGGACGCTGATTCGCTTCCCTCACGCGAGTTTGGATTGGCCATCGGGCTGATCCTGGGGCGGTTTTTCGTGAAGATGGAGGATCTCCATTATGGGTACTGGACCGACGACCTCCCTATTGAAATGTCGAATCTGGCGAAGGCCCAGGCCCAGTACTCGGACTTCCTGATGTCCCATATTCCGGAAGGGGTGAAATCAATTCTGGATGTCGGGTGCGGCGCCGGCAACACGGCTCGAAAACTGCTCGACCGCGGGTATCAGGTCGATTGTGTGTCGCCCAATTCCATCTTGACGTCCGTTGCCCAGGAAACGCTCGGCAACCGGACCACGTTTTTCACGTGCCGATTTGAAGATCTCCAGACAGACAGACGTTACGACCTGCTGCTCTTCAGCGAAAGTTTTCTGTTCATGCGGGTGGACGAAGCCATTGCCAAAGCGCTGCAACTTTTGCGGCCCGGCGGGTATATTCTCCTGAGCGATATCTTCAAGATTGTGCCCGATGGGAATACGGCGATCGGCGGCGGGCAGCACTTGGCCCTGTTTCACGACGCCTTTGCGCGCGCGCCGTTCACAAAATTGAAAGAGATCGATATGACCCCGCAGATCGCGCCGACCTTTACGCTGATAAACAATGCCTATACCCAGGCCGTGAAGCCGGCCTATGATCTCGTGATGGGTCGATTGCGGGCGAAGCATCCCTGGTTGATGAAAGTAATTCTCTGGAAGTTTCGTAACAAGATTCAGCGGGCCGAGTCGAAACACTTCAGCGGGAAACGAACCGCCGAGACCTTCTCCAAGATCAAGTCCTACCGATTGTTCCTCTTTCAGAAACAGGCAACGGCTCCCCTGTCGGTCTAGTGAGTTCATTCAGCACCATCGTGCTTTCCCCGCACACACAGCCGTGAACGTGGCAGTGGTTTGCCTGGGGAAAGAGCTCAGGGTGGAGGACTGGCTTGCTAATTGAACAGAATGCGCAAGCAGGGTAATGCTACCAGATACAATTGAAGCGATTGAGCTCTGCACCAACCAAAAGTACGGGAAGTTCTTTACCCACAAACCTGCCAAAGTTATTGCGAACAGGAGTTTATGTAGTCGGAACGGCTGTTCAGGGCGAGGGAGATTCTTTTGCCCCAAGATCCGGCAGCAAAATCATTTCTCACAAGTTTCGGAACAGTGCGGGAGGATACGTCAATACCCACGAGAAAATCGAGATTCTCGGATCTTGAATTTGGGATAGGGTTTTGAACATCGTGTGCAGAACGCCTGAGGTAGCCGGCAAGAGGCTGCGGGAAACACCCCTTGCCTGGCAAAAGTGCGAAGTAGCTGGGTGTCTTTGCTTGAAAAGCAGGTCTGGATTGTCCAGGGAGTAGTTTTTAAATGGGAAACCTATGATGATATAGCGGCAATGATTGCCAGATTCTCGACTTCTGATAGGGCTTTGTAAGGGTCATTCGTCACCTATTAGGGGTTTGAGAATGAATGTAATCATTTCGCATGAGCATGATCGCTTGCGTTTTCCTCTCTCTCGACTTCTGCCACACTCTTCCACGCCGCGGCACACCACTTCAAATGGGCAACGATCAAAAGGAACTACTTGCATTGCTGGCGGCGACAAGCGTTTGGAACTACCTCGAATCTTCGACACGCCAGGTTCAGGACGCAGTTTGAAAAAGGGGCAGCTGTCTGATATTCATGCTAACTTCGAAATAATACGTATAGGCAATTTTTACGACTTAGATATGAACAAGACTTGGCAAAGATCAAGGAGTGGAAGAAAACAGTCCCCCGGCTCTTATGCGGCACACTTGGTACTAGGCGTCTATTTCCAAAGAAAGGGCTTTGACGCTAGAGGAGACGAATTAATCGTGCCAAACGCCACAAGAGAAGAACTTAGGGATAGGATGCGGCAATATCTTGAGTCAAAAGTGCAAAGCTAACTGAGATTGGGAAATCATTAAAACTAACCGAGGAAGCCCTTTTTAAGTCTTTTCCATCTGCCTCGACATAAGCCTAATCGCCCACGCTTAGAAGCAAGCGCAGGAACAGTCAAGAGCCTTAGTAATCGCCACTGCAACGTACCGATGTTCTTCCTGGTAATACGCTGGCTCGAAATCGTTTTATGAAGACTCTGACACCTCGAAGGCTGGCGGATCGTACGAAGAAATGAGACCAATTCCTAGCCCAGTCCAAGAAGGAGGGTCAAAGCACAGAAAGCCGGAAGGCTGATCCAGCTTGAAAGCCATCAGGTGGCTGATTTCGATATGGCGGCCTGCCATCGTTAGCACAGGGGAGATCGTCAGAAAGCGACGACGTATTTGTTTCAAGCCGTAGAGCTTCGCGCAGCGCGTTTGGAGGAGAGTTTCGAAAAAGATTGGCTACCCTTTGCTGATTCACCATGTGCGCAACGACTGGAAATACAGAGCTAGTGCCATGGAACTCCTTGCTGGCAACAACGGGGTCCGTGTGACCGCCTCTACGTGCTTCGGGGCATCGTGCCCCACCCGCTGTCCCGCATCTCACAATTCATGGCTAATAGCAGGATGCTCCTGCCCTGTGAATCCGTTCCTCAAGGTGACGTGACCCCTTCCAGCTGATCCAGTTAAAACCACCTAAACTCCCGTTCAAAATCCGGTTAGAGAACCTCTCCGCCAACCCTCTGCATCCTGCTCTACGGGAAAAGCCTTTACCATCCTCCCAATTTGGCTCTGGGACAAAGGCAGAACCCTCTGTTACGCGGCGAGAGAGACGATACAGGGCCAGCACGACGCAAACAGGTAGGCAGGGAGCAGTCTGCAACGGGCAATACTGTGTGCGAAGTGGAAAGGCTGGACTATGAATCAAAACCTTGCAGCATACCTGACGGGCATGTCTCGGTCTTCCGTGGTGTTCGGCGTAATCTCTTCTGCAGGTCCAAAAACAAATGTTTTTGAACTACCATGATGTAAATAGTTCCTACGGAACTCTCGCATCTTGACGGGACTCACCGTATCCGCGTAGCCTCCAACCCTGACGTACCAGTTACCTCGACTGCTCTCTCCTACGCGCCTTGCATTCTCCCCGCGCGATGGATCCCACGGTCCCCGCAGCTCCTACGCCAGCCTCTTTCTGAAGCGCGGCATTCTTGGATGTCGCACATCACGATTGCCGGCTCTTGCTTCAGCGAGTCGCAGCTCTGACAGGGAAGATTTCCCGGTTCGGTATCGGGATCATCCCTGGCCGAGACGGTGGTGGTGTCTTCACTGAAAGGAGGGCAGGCCATGAAATTCTATACAATCGTGATGACCGGGCTTGTGTTGGTAGGAGCTGCCTCTCTCGCCTCCGCGAATCCGTCGATGCTGCCCAAGCATCCCGGGTATCCATCGGGCGGAGAGTATGCCAACGATACCGGGCAAAAAATCTGACCGTTGAGCAATCCCTCAGCAGCGCCGCCGCGTCAGAGGATGCGCACACGGGCCAGAAGCTGGTGGATCCCAATAATGCCAGGTTGCTGAAGCCGCAGGGAGCCGGTCAACTGCCGACGGTTGAAGGGCCGAACATCAAGATTGAACCGCCGGTCACTGAGGCGACTCGCATGCCCAAGCAGTAGCGCTCTGTTCGCGCCAGAGGGAAGGGCCATCCCTCTGGCCCATCCTTTCCCGTATCTGGGGAGGGTTGGGTGAGAGGAATGGTCCCAGCCAAGGGGCAGGGTTGAGACACTCGAATGCTTAGAAGAGAGGGATCGCCATGTCAAAGCTAGAAACTGTTGCTGACCGGATCCTCGCAGCGGTGCACTGTGCACCTGGTAGTCAACTTGATGAGTTAGTGCTGAGCGTACCAGAGCTCACCTGGAACCAGGTTTTTCTCGAAGTCGATCATTTGAGCAGAACAGGGCAGGTGCGGATAACGGCGATGGGCGAGGGGACGTATACAATCTGGCTGCCGAATAAGGAGAAAAGAACACGAACCCCGAATCATCTCTAATGAACGCAAAGAGGCGAAACCACGACCGTGGATGTTTTCGATCTCTTTATGGTGCTTGGGTCTGGCTGTGATTCTGGGCTTCTGTGGCAGGTGCCGCACAGACTGGCGGCTCATCGTCGGTCAAGGCAAAAACTTCGCCTGACCCTCTTGCTGTATCTGTTGCATTAGGGAGGCTTCGAGCGGTTGCCCCGAAGGGAGAGGTATGAGTAGCTGCGCGACAGAATCTGACTGCGTGATGGGATGCCCACGCTGTCACAATCTGATGGTGGAAGAGACGTTCGTGGATCTGCAGGTCAGTCCCAGCGTGTCGTCCTTCACGGGGTGGCGCTGCATTACCTGCGGAGAAATCCTCGACCCGATCATTCTCCAGAATCGCAGGCTTCAACCAGAGCCACAGTACGGGCGTGCCCGGACGAAACAAGGTGGCATAATGGTGAGCAAGTGGTGACGGGGAATCAATTCATCCAGGACTCGAGAGTTGACGGTCTCAAGCTGAAGGGAGTTTTCTGCTGAGCCTAAAACAGTTGTTTGTGACCCCTCTGACTTCCAGTCTTGATCCTCAAGGAAAACAGAAGGATACCCGCTAAGAATTTCACAGGCCTTTTGGACCCATCAGGAACTCGTAAAGCAGGGCTGGTTTAGGTGAGAAGGCGAATTCGAAGCCTCCCAACGCCTCGCCGATGCGGCCGACGTGATTAGCCGGAACCCCGTCGCTTTGCAACTGCGTTACCTCCAGACGCAGGTCGTAATCGCGGCGGTGAAAAATTCCACCACGATTTTTCCCCATTCCCATCGATACGTTCGCCCTCTTTCTGAAAGGGCTAACCCGGGAGTAGATGTGGCGATTAGGCCCGTTGCCCTATAGCCATCTCTACACACCTGCAGCAAGGTTGCCTCACCCCCTCTCAGACCTCCTCATTAAAGCACTCTAATAGTGCTGCCTTTTACACCGGATCGCGGTCCGCCGTTCTCATGAACAATCCAGCACAGGATTTGCTGCGTAGGGAGACAAGGGAACAGCCCAGCGCAGAGAGCCCGGAATGAATCGTTTGACGGATAGCTGTCTCTCATAGAGTAGAGCAGAAGAATGGGTACCTGTTGAGGTCACGACCATGCGGAGCAAGACATCAGATAGTCAGAGGAGGGGCGACGACATGAAAGAGAATCTATTCCCAACCCCTGAGCCGGAAGAACTTGCCACGATTGTAAAGGACGTTGATGCGGACGATCCCGAGGCGAGCGACCTCTTGGATGTGATCGGTCGAGATACCTCCGAAGAGGAACAACCTGAGGAGCCGACGAAGGCGGTGACTCGTACCGCCGTGAGCGGCGGTCCGTTCATGTTGGAGTCACTCTACTTTCGCTCTTTCGGCGAACGCGCCTTGTTGACCAGAGAAGAAGAAGTCGAACTGGCGAAGAAGATCGATTACGGAACGAGCACCATTCGGAAGGCCTTACGACACGCCATACGAGTCTTCCCACGGCTCAAGCGTTCGGACTCTGTGCTCGAGGCACAACAGACACTCCAGATGGTCAGGGGTTTGAGCGGACTCTCAGCCACCGCGATCGATAAGGCCGAGCAGAGTCTCACCGAGATGATCAAGGAGGGAACGGGACAGCAGAAGCTTCCGGTGACCATCGCCAAACAGCTAAGGGAAGGGTTGGCCACACTCCGCTCCGCTCGGATCGTGCTCGAACGGGCAAAGGACGAATTGGTGCGCTGCAACCTGCGCCTCGTCGTGGATATCGCAAAACATTATACGGGCCGTGGCCTGACGTTGCTGGATCTCGTGCAAGAAGGAAATATTGGGTTGATGAAAGGGGCCGAGCGCTATGAATACCGCAAAGGGTTCAAGTTCAGCACCTATGCAACCTGGTGGATCCGTCAAGGCATCACGCGTGCGCTGGCGGATCAATCGCGGACCATTCGCATTCCGGTTCACCAGACTGAAGCCTCGCACCGCATCCTCCGTGTGACCAGACGACTCGGGCAACAGCTGGGCCGACCGGCTCGACTCGAAGAAGTGGCGGAGGTGCTACAGATGAGACCGGAGCGACTCCACGAAACCGTGCAGGCCCTTCAAGAGCCGGTCGCCCTGGAAAAGCCGGTGGGTGACGGGAGCACGGAATTCGGGGAACTGCTCCCCGACCTGCAAGCAGTCCCACCCGATGCCAATGTGCACCGGACGGAAATGTCGCAGCAGCTTGAACGCATTCTCGGCAGGCTCACGCCCCGAGAGCAAACCGTCATCCGGCTGCGCTTCGGTATCGGCAACGATCAGTCCTGCACGCTGGAGCAGGTGGGGCAGAGCCTCTCGGTGACGAGGGAGCGGATTCGCCAGATCGAAGCGAAAGCGCTCAAGAAACTGAAGACCCTGAGATTAAGGAAATGTTTGCCGCCATCCAGTAAACCACAGACTCATGAAGCAGAAAGGGGCGAGGACGATCCTCGCCACTTTTCTGCCTCTACGACTTTCGGCATCCTCCGCGCGCTCATCGGCTTTTCCACTCAACGGAAAATACTAGAAGCCCTGAATTGATGCACATTCACGCCGATAGTACCCCATTTGTCTCGCATCCTACTCTGAGCTTCAAATCCTTCTGTTTTATGACCATGTCTTCGCCTTCTCTCACCCGCTGATTTGACGGCCACTTCGCGCACGAGAATCCGACACCATTTGTAGAGAGGGCTCCTCCCTCGTCCTGAAAAGGATGTGACCACTTTTGTGACCAGACAAGACCGGAATGGAAGGGACAGAAAGGATTAACATAGAATAAAAAAGGCTTCAAGACATCGGTATTGCTATAGAAATTGGGAAACCGTTGCAATAGCGAGCTTTGTGAGAAATGGCCATTTGTCACCTCTTAATCAGCGGGCCGTAGGATTAATCGCGCCGCATCCCATCGATGTTTTGTTGTCAGCTCGCCGGCAGAGGGCTGACCGGCTAGCACCTTCGAGGCGCACCGCTCGCGCCAGTTCCACTGTCACTCCCGCCGCTTGTTCCTCTCCGGCACGCCGGCAACAGCCCCTGCCTCACGTTTCCTCCGTGAACTGTGTGTTGGCTCTCTTCTTCCTGTGAGAGAGCCCACTTCATTTCAACAAAGGAGGAAACAAGATGGTTACTAACAACAAACCCGCGAATACGCTGCAATGCGGCAGCATCAAAGCGACGATCTGGCAGAATGTCAGCGAAAATGGTCCATTCTTTCGCTGCGACCTTCTCCCGGCCATTCAAGGATCAATCCGGGGAATGGCGCAATGGGACCTCGTTCGGTCTCAATGACCTTGAGGCGCTTCTCACGGTAGCCCGTGAGGCCAAGGAGTGGATTGCCGCTCACGCCCTCAAACGTTGAGGGCATCCATGGGAAGTCTCCGGCCCTCCGGGGCTTCCCTTCCAAAGGACAGGGGAAGGTCAGGTCTACCCGGCAGCCAGAAAAGACACCGACGCGACAATTTGAAACTGACCCAGTCCTTCAATTACGACCCCTTGACCCGCTGTTCCATCACGCGTAGCATAAGACTCTGACGTACCAGTTACGTCGACTGCTCTCTCCTGCGTGCGTTGCGTTCTCCCCGCGCGATGGATCCCACGGTCCCCTTAGCTCCTACGCCAGCCTCTTTCTGAATCGCGGCGTTCTTTGATGGTGCACAGTGAGCATCAGCGAGGAGGAGATCATGCTATGGCGTTATTGATCACAGAAGAATGTATTTCTTGCGGTGCCTGCCTCCCAGAATGTCCCAATGAAGCCATCTTCGAGACCCGCAGCGATGCGGAGGCCAAAGGAAACCACGTCACTGAAGGGCTTGGGGATCGGAGACAGCGTCTATGTCATTACCCACGAGCGCTGTACTGAATGTGTCGGTCATTTTGACGAACCGCAGTGTGCATCGGTCTGCCCGGTTGACGATTGCTGCGTGCCGGACCCCTCATACCCGGAGCCAAGAAATGCGCTGCTTGAGAAGGCGAAGCGCCTGAATCCGGACAAAGAGATCCATGACGACAAAGGTTGGAGTAAGGTTCGCGGATAACCGTATCAGGACCCTCGATGATGCACAACGCTCCATCATGAGGGTTTGCCAGCGAGCCGAAAGCGGATGAGGATGAGCAGGCGGTCGGTTCAAAAGATGAGGAGGCCGGTCAGTACTAACTGAGTTCCGAGGGATGGCCTCGCCCGGTACCCTCCCCACGTTCCGGGCATCATGGCGCCCCCTCCGGATGCTCGGGTGATGCTCGCAGGTAACCTGGCTTGGCCACTCCTCATCCGAGCTGGAGACCTGGGGCGACTTCAAGGGCGGGCGTCATGTCCGAATATCTCAGGGTGATTGGGGTAGGTGATCGCCCCAGGCAAAGGGTATGTGGCTGAGGTGAAGGGACGGGAAATCGCTATCTTTAATGTCGATGGAATCTTCTTCGCGGTCGACAACACGTGCCCCCACCGAGGCGGGCCACTCGGCGAGGGAGAACTCGAAGGTGAAGTGGTGACCTGTCCTTGGCATAGTTGGGAGTACAACGTGAAGACGGGTTTCTCGATCACGACTCCCTCTGCCTCAGTGAAGATCTACGAAGTAAAGGTCGGAGGCACTGATGTCAAGGTCCTCCTCTAGCAGGCAACCTTTTCCAAGGCCCTATGAAGAGGATGAGACACACATTCGTTCTCAACTTAGTCCATATCTCTCGAAATGTGTTTCTGGGTTGAGAATCTCAGGAGTGTGAGATGGGGCTGATCCAAATTGGTCGTCACGAGAAGGACGGAGAGATCGATGTAATCACACTGACGGTCGAGAAAGCAGTGAACTGGGCCAGGAAAGGCTCGTTATGGCCCATGACATTCGGCCTGGCTTGCTGCGCCATTGAAATGATCGCGGCGGTGTCGTCGCGTTATGACATGGACCGTTACGGAGCGGGTGTCTTTCGTGCCTCGCCTCGACAATCCGATTTGATGATTGTGGCGGGGACGGTCTGCCGCCGTATGGCCCCTGTGATTAGGAAAATCTATGACCAGATGCCGGAGCCCAAATATGTGATTGCCATGGGCTCCTGCGCAACATCGGGGAACATTTATGACAGTTACAGCGTGGTGCAAGGCGTGGATCGATTCGTCCCAGTGGATATCTATGTTCCCGGATGTCCTCCGACGCCGGAAGCCCTGTTCGACGGCATCTTGAAACTGCAGGAACGGATCATGCTGAAGCGGGTTTTCGTCAAGCAGCCCCAAGAAGTCAGCCAGCGGGTGAACAGTTAGGGGCAGCACACAAGCATCGTCTCGTAGCTCTTACCGCAGGAGGAGTCAGCCATGATCGTGCTCACCTCCCAAGAGAGCAGAAGGTTCGCGAACTGATGCAGGAAGACAAGGAGTCGTCGGCTTGCGGATTTACGCGTGCGGTGGAGGCTGTCATGAGTACCAATATGGAATGGCGGTCGAGTCCAAGGTCGAGGAGAACGGTACCGTGATCGAGAAGGGTGATCCCAAGCTCATTCTGACTCGCCAAGCGCGCCACTGCGCAACGGAACGGACAACCTAATCTTAGCGTGGGCCAACGAGAGTCTCGAACAGCTTGTTGAAATCCGCTCTCGCCGTTTCTACGAAGACCCCGCGGTTGCCCCCGACCGCAACGGTCCAGTCACCCCCACTGTAAGCCCATCCCTTTTGAGGGACCCAGTTCATCTTGCTCAATTGCGTGAAGGCGCCTGCTAGCGTGTTGAACATCATCGTGACGGTCGCGCAAAATTGGGCCGTTGTCGCCGCAAGCTCGGCGACATTTCCATCTTGGCCTTGTATCCCACCAACTTACCGTCCGCACTGAACTCGCCAGCCGCCATGACTCCTGGCATTTTAAGCAAATCATCCAACGTTGCCATTTTGCCCTCCTCCTACTGCGGATCTCAACAGTCCTTCGCTGCTAAATAGAGTCCCCTTGAATCCGTGGTGCCTAACTTTAGCTGACACCTATGGCGGGTCAATAGCTCTGACATCGCACCCAAACGGGGAGTCGGCTCGTTCCTGGGTCTACTCCCCTAGCCACGCTCTCCCTACTGCGCCGTGATGCAGACTGATGAGATTACGAATCACCTTCTTCAGCTCTTCCGGGAGGTCTTCGCGGTGAAGCCACTAATCACCTGTTCCACGCGTTTTGAGCCACAGCTAGGACACTTCACGCTACGTGTTTCATGGATCTTTAAGAGTCAGCGTGATCAATGACTCTTTCCCGCAATCCAGGCATATGTAATCGTACATTGGCATGGCTGCTCCTCCTTGTCAGCTTTCCAGGGGCATCTCCGGCAGGTACCATGATGACGAAACGTCGACTGTTTGCTGCACTTGGATTACACGGCGACATAGTCGGGCTATTTATGCTACGCCCCTCCAGCAGATTAGGCAATAAGCTTTGCTGTGGCTCGCCAACATGGTGATATCTGTTCAAAACGATTGTGGTAGGAGAGGCCGTGTGTTCTGCCCCGCATAAATTGTAGACAGGTTATTGAAGAATGGGACGATCCATTTTACAGTGAATCCGGCCCTCTTCGATTGTGCCTTTCTCAAAGGACATCCGGTGCACTTCACTCGATCCCCCGGTGAGAGATCTTCGGTTGTCTTCAGCGGCGATGGGGCTTGAATAAATTCAGTGGGTTTCCTGTTGACCTGCCCCTATAAACCGAGGCCGGATCTGAAGTTAAGATTTCGACCGGCGAAAGGAGGGGGCATGGCACGCAAACGATATACGGCGGAAGAGATCATCGGGCAGTTGCGGACCATCGAAATCGAGCTGGGCAAAGGGCTTGCGGTGGTCGAGGCTTGTCGCAAGCTGGGGATCACGGAACAGAATTGCGGGATGAATTGCTCAACGGCGAACTCTTCTATACGCTGCACGAGGCGCGGGTGATCGTGGAAGGGTGGCGCCAACGCTACAACACGCACCGCCCGCATAGTGCGCTGGGGTATCGGCCACCCGCCCCAGAGACTCCGTACCTTCGCACCGATCAGCGTGTCGGCGCGAAGGAACTTCGAGCGGTGGCCTAACAACTGGGGGCAGATCACTGTACCCGAATGACTTAGCTCCTGTCCACTATTTTAAGCGGGGCAGCGCAGGTGCCAAAACGCCCTGACCTATGATGAGTCAGCATGAGCCGCCCCATTACAGCTTCATCCCCTTCTGTTGAGGATTCATTATCCTGTGTCTCTGAAGTAGGTCTTCGTCGTGACTCTCAAGCAGCAGGCCGTATTGGGGGCGTGTGCAATCCGCACCAGCTCCTCGAGCGATATCACTCCGGTGAAAGCATCGAAAATCTATATACCCGCTTTCTATGGCACTCTCAGGCATATCTGGCTTTACGGCTGTCTCGGGGGACTGTGCGATCGGTAATGCCGCCGACTTGCTTGATGCGGCTCAGTGCGGCTGCTCCATCCCCATCTAGACCGGAGACAATGACAGCGACTAGTTTTCCATCCCAGTGCTGCACCAGGGAACACAGGAACACTGTAATCACGTCAGGCCATCCCCTCGGCTTCAGATATCGGCTTGAGACGGAACTCTCCCATTAAGAACGTGTAAGTCGCGATTTGCCGGGATGATGAATACGTGGTTAGGCTGAATGCATAAGCTGTCCGTGATCAGCTCAACTGGCATTTTTGTGTAGCCGGGAAGAATCTCATGGAGCATGGTGGGCAGGATGGTGATGTGGTTCACGATGACGATAGCAACACCCATATCGGCCGGCAGATGTGTGAGTAGCCTCGATATAGGCGTCGAGGCCTACCGGCCGAGCCGCCCACGCAAACAACAGGAAAGTCTTTTTGTGAAAGGATTCTTTTTGATCGACATGCGCCACTTCTTTCTGATTCGCAAGTTCAAGGTAACACAAATCGTTGCCGGCTCACGGAATAACTCGAGTTCGCTTCCAGCTTTGCGGCCTGGCAATTTGTCGATCTCTTCCTGATCTATCCTCTTTTCACCACAGGGCGCTGATGGGACGCATGCTCGAAGCTGAGCTGTTTTGAACAGACTTCGACATCTCCACAATGAGAAGGTTTCTATCAGAACCGTTAGAACCAATTACGAGCGAGACGGAGTTCTCAGTACGGAGTTCGTGAACACAACGCTGGTTCGCGTCGCGTCGACTGACGCGCAGGCAGGACTTCCCACCGTGCGACGAAAGACAGCTCTCGACGCTCACCGGCGCAAGATGAGTGGAGAGATTTTGCGAACGCGACGTTCGCTGATACAGAAGCAAACAAAGCAAGAAAGGAGAAACGTTATGCCATCTAAACACTACGAAAGTTGTATCGAAGCCTGCAATGAATGCGTAACCGCGTGCGAACAATGCGCGGCATCCTGTTTGCGCGAACCAGACATCAAAATGATGGTGCGGTGCATCGAACTTGACCGGGACTGCGCCGATATTTGCAGTCTGGCCGCTCAATTCATGTCACGCGGCTCAACGTATGCGGCGAAATTCTGCGCGTTATGCGCTGAGATTTGTCAGGCGTGCGGTGATGAATGCGCTAAACATAAAGCGGAGCATTGTCAGCAATGCGCGAAAGCCTGTCACAAGTGCGCTGAAGAATGCCGGAACATGGCAAAGCAAATAATACCTACCCTCCATTGCCGACAATTCCGCCGGTAATGGAACTGTTGTGCCCCGCTGAAATTGTGGACAGTTTGTTGCACATTGGAACCCATCAATTCTACAAGAGAATCCAGCCCTGTTTCTGAATCTCCCACTTCTCAAGGGACAGTCGAGCGCACTCGCTCGTGACTCTGGGGAGAGACCCTCGGCTGTCTTCGGCTGCGAGAAGTTTTGAATAAATTCAGTGGGTTTCCTGCACCCAGCTGACTATGCTACCTGCCCACATTTTAAGCGGGGCACAACAATCCATGGAGGTGAAAGATATGGAAAGCCTTGTTGGACCAGATTTCGGCAAGGGAGTCCCGATTGATGGTCTTCCTGATGGCGGAATGATACAGGGAAAGGTCGGTGACACCGATGTGGTCCTCGGTGCGTCGCGGCGGCGAATTCTTCGCGGTCGGAGCCAGTTGTCCTCACTATGGTGGGCCGCTCGTTCAAGGGCTCGTGCTTGGCGACGAGTTGCGCTGCCCTACATCATGCCTGCTTCAGTCTCCGCACGGGAGAGGCCTTGCGTGCACCGGCATTCGACGCAATCCCATGCTGGCGCGTCGAACGAATCGGCGGAGAACGTCTTCGTGCGCGAACAATTACCTGCGCCCATTCGAAAGCAGAGTCCCGGCTCCGTGGAGTCGCAGAAACACCCAGCTTCGGTTGTGATCGTCGGTGGAGGCGCCGCCGGACTGGCCGCTGCCGATATGCTGCGCCGCGAAGGCGCTACGACAAACCCGTCACAATTATTAGTGCGGATGATCTCGGCTCCATACGACCGGCCGAATCTTTCGAAGGACTATCTTGCGGGCACTGCATCAGACGAGTGGATTCCTCTGCGATCGCCAGACTTCTATGCCGAGCGTCACATCGATCTCGTTCTCAATTCGCGCGTCGCATCGCTGGACGCAAAACAAAAGCGCATCCAGCTCGAACACGGCAAGACCTATGATTTTGGTGCACTCTTGCTGGCGACCGGAGCCGATCCGGTCAAGTTACCCGTCCCTGGTGCATCCGACTCTCAGCTTCATTACCTTCGCACGTTTGCCGACAGCCGGACACTCGCCCAGAAAGCTGCATCCGCAAAACAAGTCGTCGTCGTGGGCGCTAGCTTCATCGCTCTCGAAGTCGCTGCGTCCCTGCGCGCACGAGGCATCGCCGTTCACGTCGTTGCCCCCGAGCAGCAGCCGCTTGTGGGGGTGATGGGCCCGGAGGTCGGCCGGTTCATCTCGTGGACTGCACGAAGCGCAAGGTGTGGTCTTCCACTTGGGCGAAACGGTCACCCGGCGTCGACAGACGCAACACCGACGCTGAGTGGCGGTGTAGTGCTCGATGCTGATTTTCTCGTCTGGGGAGTGGGAGTACGGCCGTCGCTCGCTCCGCTGAGCAAGCTGGATTGAGAGTGGATCGCGGCATCGTGGTTGACGAATATCCTCGAAACGAGTGCGCCAGGAATCTTTGCCGCGGGCGACATCGCTCGTTGGCCCGATCCACATTCCGGCGGGCTCGTTCGCATTGAGCACTGGGCGGTCGCGCGAGCGTCAGGGCCAGGTCGCGGCGCGCAGCATCCTCGGCCGCCGTGAACGATTCGATGCCGTGCCATTCTTTGGACCAACAGTACGGCATTTCCATCAAATATGTTGGGCACGCAGAAAAATGGGACGCCGTCGATATCAACGGAAGCCTGGAAGCGAAAGACTGCTCCGTCACGTACAAACTGGCAGGGCGCACACTCGCGGTCGCGACCATCTCGCGAGATCTCAGAATTTGCAGGTTGAAGCTGCCATGGAAGCGTCTGATTCAGGCACGATCGACAGTTCCTCCTGCAGGGTCGAGATCTCATCGTCGAACCGCGTGAATCCACGCCACCCAAGTGGGATTCGCACTGATCGAGACGGCACAGGTCGCGAACCCTTGTATCTGGAGGTGTTGTGCCCCGCTTAAATTGTGGACAGTTTGTTGAACATTGGACCCCATCAATTCTACAAGAGAATCCAGCCTTGTTTCGAATTTCCACTTCTCAAGGGACAGTCGAGCGCACTCGCTCGTGACTCTGGGAAGAGACCCTCTGTCTTCGGCTGGGAGAAGTTTTTAATAAATTCAGTGGGTTTCTGCACCCAGCTGACTATGTCACCTGTCCAATATTTTTAGCGAGGGCACAACACTCGAGCGTCCCGGTGACGACATGCGAATCCTGGCCCGTAGGCTCAGGCGACGCTGCCATGGTCGTCGCCAAAGAAGGAGCACAGAGTAGCACGGCGAGCAGACCGATAATCTTTACCGTCATAATGTCTCCCTAGGTGCAGGGCAAAGTCTGGTTCAGCAATTTTGGCTCAGGGGGTCCCGGTGACGGTGAGGTAGGTTTGGGGGAGAGGATCTGTTGGGCCTGGTGAAGGCTGGGGGACGGGTTCGTCTCCATGGTGCTGGCAAGGGTAACGATAGGGCCCTGGAGAAATAGTGCCGACAATACCAGCAACTCGATCATTCCGCGTTTCATGATTGCTCCTTTTCCCGACGGATAGCAGGCCGCCGGCGTAGGAAACTCGTACCGTTCGCTCTCCTTCTAAGAATTAAAGTTCGATGTCCCTGATGCGGCTTGCTGGCAACAGCATATCACGAAGAAGGTCCCACAGCCGTGACTTTTGCTGTGCTAAATTTGTGCTATAAATCTGCGAATCAGATTGAATTCTATAGAATCAATGGAATGTATAGAATCATCTCAAGCCCATGTTAACAAAGAAAGAACGGGGAAACCGTCGCAAAATCAAGCTCCTGTATGAATCCATCTTTTCGCCCTTTTAAGGCGAGGGCCCTGGGTTCGAGTCCCAGCCGGCTCACCACATTTTCCAGCAACTTAGAAGTGCGCTCCTCGTCAGCCAATTCCTCGGTGACGGTTTTGGGTGCGGTTCCCATTCGGGTGAGACCCTCAACTGCGTGGAATAGATGCGCCGGTGAGAGGTGCGCGTAGCGACTGAGCATCGCAGGCGACTTCCAGCCACCCAGGGCCATGAGGGTGCGATCATTCGCTCCTTGCATCGCGAGACGGGAGGCGAAGGTATGGCGGAGATCATGAAATCGGAAGGGGATTAGCCCTGCCGCTTTGACTGCTCGCTCAAACGCTCGACGCAGATACCGTGCGCCATGCGGAAAGACGTGATTGGTTGGTTCTGTGGCGCACCCTTCTCTCAGACTCGTCAGGACACCCAGCACGGTTGAGTTCATCGGCATGCGCCGCTTATCCCCGGCCTTCGTCTCCTGCACCGTGAGGATGCCCGCGTTCCAATCAATATCCCTCCATGTCAGCTGAAGGAGTTCTCCTTGCCGGAGCCCGGTGTTGATCGCGATGTGGACCACCGGCCTGTATTGAGGGGAGCTGTTCGAGCAACGTGGATTCCTGTTCTGCGGTTAAATATCGCACCAACATATTATTGACTTTCGGGGGCTTCACCAACGTGGCGGGGTTTTCCTTCATGAGCCCTAGACGCTTTGCACGGTTGAAGGTCGCTTTCAGCACCGCGAGGTGACGGACCAGCGTGGCCGGTTGTTTGCCTCTCTGCCCGCAAGTTCATCAACACGCGTTCAATCTGGCGAAGGGAGATGGTCAGGGCATCTTGCTCGCCAAAGGCTGCGACCCAGCGGTGCATTCTGGCGGAGTCATCCCTGTACGGCGGCGGCGTGCATCCACCGCCTGTATGTATTCCCGAGCGATCTCCTGGAAGGGAGGCGCCTTGGGTCTCGGGAAATACTTCCCTTCGCGCTGTTCCGCTTTCAGCCGACCATACAGGGCTGCGGCTTGTGATTTGGTATCACACTTGAACGATTGCTGCCGACCGTTCATGTACAGCCTGACCAACCACCCCGTGCGATCCTTGCGTTGTGTGATGCCGCGGTCTTTTCCCCCTTTTCGTGCCATGGTGTTCGTTTCCTTTCAATGACTCGCAGGCCGTGTGTTGCTGGATGCTCCTGAACCAATGGGCGTGGCTATTTCTTGCGGGACGCCGATCGTGCAGGCTTCCGCTTCTTCTCTCCGCCTCGTCTCGTGTTTTGAGGTTTTTCCTGAGGTGCGTCTGAATCGTCTGGCGAAATTGCTGCACATTGTGCGCATTCTGACACCGCAGGGAGCAATACCGAGTGCGTTCATCGCCCAGAAACACAATCTGATCCCACGGGCAGGTGCGAATGGTGCCCGGCCCCTGCAGATCGAGGAGCAGCATCAGATTCATCGCGGCTTCCAAGGAACGAATATCCCACCCGGTCACCCACCGAGCCTGTTGTTCATCCCAGGCAAGGCGGGGATAGACCACGCGCAACTTCGGATTGATCAGTTGGCGCAAATTGAAGCGAGCTTTTGTCCCTCGTCGCGAGTACCAGCCTGTTGCCAGGTCTGCGCCCAGGTGACCGTCCGTCGCAGTTGAGCTTGGGCCTCCTTGAACTCGGCGAAGGCCAGTGTCCGGTAGCCTACCTGGAGGGCTGGCGTATCGCCGTATCGAGCCAACCGTGCGCCTCCAACGCTCCAGGAAGGGTACCGCGCTAACTCTTGGAGGTCCGACTCCTCGGTGAACGCATCCATAATGTTGGATTCTTTACCCTCATCGACAATTCTCAGGACCCCAAACCGCTCGCAGAAATCTACGACCGCGTCACGGTTCGAGGCATCCACGCTCAGAAACTCATAATGCAGAGACCGTTGGCGACGTGCCGAGGCTCGGCCAGCGGGAAAATAGAAGTCGAAGACGTTATAGGGTGTGAACGGGAGGGTGGGTTCAAGAGCCTGGTCTTGGATGGTGATCGCACTAGCGGTCCCAGGTCGCCGCGAGGTCCGTGAGCTGAATCGAGGGCATTGACAAACCTCATGTGTAATTATAGTATCGCAACATACAGTACATTATTATGTTACCCCGTTCTCCCGAACGGAGTCAAGACGAACGAGAGTGCCTGAAAGGAGAGACCATGGCGACCACCAGTAAGCAACTTCTTACCGTCGCGCAGGTCGCCGACCGACTGGGCCTGAAGGAAGCCACCATCCGACGGCGGATTCTGGAGCGCAGACTGCCCTATGTGAAATTGGGCCGTGCAGTCCGTATTCCTGTCGAGGTTATCGATGCGTTGATTGCCTCGTCGTACCGCCCAGCCATCGAAGGCTAGACTGTTCACACACCATGAAAACGAACAAGCATCAGACCCTCATTTTGGTGCACACCAAAGGGCGTGTCCAGGCCAAGGATTTAGTCCAGCAGTTTGGGTACTCCCCCGGCACCGCCCGCTCCTATCTCTCCTATCTCAAACGACAGGATCTCTTAGCCCGGACCGGGCAGGGCCATGTCTTCACGGAACGGGGTGGGCCCGCCTTCAGCATTTTGACGTGGCGGGGTGTGGTCATCCTGCCTGTCCGCTCTGCGACAAGAAAGCCGGGTACTTTACCTGCGCGCGATGTGGGTATCAGTTACCGACGAAGGAAGCACGCATTCTGCCTGAGCGCGATTTTCTCCTCGTATGTCGTCATGCGGGGGTGTATTGCCCGCGGTGCCTCAAGTTGCTCTTCACGGAACCACAAGCCCAACTCCTGAAGATTCCTGCGGCGGTCACATGAAACAGGTTGGATGGGAGGTTCAACCACTGGGGTGGCTGCTCTTAATCGTGATCCTGGCGACCGTCTGCTACGTCGTTGTTCTTTGGGCTCGCCGCTTACCACCCGCTCCGGGGCAAGAAGCCTAGCCGCATTCTTCCCTTTACCCTTTCCTTCTGTCCTTGATGCTCTTCGGGTTTTGTTCAATCACCGCATAGCCGAATTGCCCAACGTCTTTCGTTCCCTGTCTACTCAGGTTGGTCCCTATTTTGGTGTGATTAATGATGCAGATATCGTCTTATCGAGTGCCTCAGGGGACACGCTAGCTTACTCGCGTTACGCAGCTTTACTCAGATAGGTCTTGGTGCTAGCTTACGCGCCTGGAGGAAGGACACATAGATTTCGAGCTTGGAGTGTGATTGAGGTGGCTGGTTCAAAAACTTCTTTCAGTGGGTGACGTGCAAGGCCTTGAAGTTGAATAATTCCAGGGCTTGATAACACGTAGCTCAAAAACAAATGATTGAGGGAGCGAACGTAAATACCATAAGTCCTTCCTTCCGCCGGTCGAAATCTTAACTTCAGATCCGGCCTGGTTTAAAGGGGGCTGGTCACCGCGAAACGCCACGGTCATCACTGTGCTCTTTCTTTGTGCCCTGTCGGGTGGTGGCGCCGTCTTCCTCATAGCGGAGATGGACGGGCCGTTCGATGGCGTTCTCAAGGTCTCCGCGGAAGCGTTGCGCTACACAATTGCGCTCTCAATCAGTAGGCGCAGTAGACGCGTCACGCTCGCGTGTGTCCAGATCACTTGCGGCCTAGGACCAAAGAGAGCATCGGTGGTACCTGGCGCGGTTCGCTCTATCCCGACTCAGATCGTTTGCGGTCAACGGAGCGCCGTGAGGAGTGACGGCGCCTTTTCAACGAGCAGCGCGATGACCTCCTGAGGACTACTCTGATGTTCAGTCACGAACGGGTATCGGGACTGCGCATAGGCGAAGAACGAGGCTTGGCGATCCTGCGGAACTCCTAATAAGGTGCTCAAGGAGGTGAGGTATTCTCCATGGCCTTTCGCCATATCCTGCTTGAGATTCTCGAAATTGAACGCCACGAACGCGTTCACCTTCTGATCTGGTTTCAGGAGCCCATCGCCGGTAAACCAATCGCCCGGCGTCGTGGAGGAGAGGATATCTTTGACGGTCTCGGTGATAGTGCAGGCTGAAAATGCTAGGGTCAGCGCGACAGCGCAGAAGAGAGAACTCAGGATGTGTCTAGGTCGTGTCATGGCTACCTCCGTGATAGGGAATTGATCCGTGCTGGGGAAAGTGTTCAATCTAACGGTTCATACTGTAGAGCAGAACCAGTTCTCTTTGACCCCTATGATTTCCATTCTTGACCCTGAAGGAAATCACAAGGTTGCCCGCTAGGAATTTCACAGACCTTTTGGACCCCCCAAATACCCCGCTATCAGTTGTATCAAAGAGATAAAGGGGATGCCCAGAAGAAACCTTTCTTCGAATGTCGCCCAACGTTTAAACTTCCGTTTCTTTTGACGAACGTCTTCCCACCCGTTACGTAGCTCTGATAGGAAACCTCAGCTGTCTTCCGCTACGATGGGTTTTGAATAATTTCAGTGTGTTTTATACATCCAGCTGACTAAGCCACCTGTCTACATTTTAAGCGAGGCCCAACACTTCTCCTTACCGGAGAAGCCCGCGCGCTACTTAGAACATCGGAACAGCCTTACTAGGTGATACGCACTTCCACGCGGCGGTTCTTGGCACGCCCCGCTGCTGTGTTGTTGCCGGCGATCGGGTTGCTGTCCCCGTGACCTTCGGCCGAGAGATTGCTGCTCACGCCGCCGTCCCGCAGTGCCTGAGCGGCACTATTGGCCCGGGCGTCCGAAAGCTCCTTGTTGGACGGAAACTTCTTTTGCAACGCACCCTTCTTGATCGCAACGTTATCGGTGTATCCGGCCACATCTACCTGCTTTCCCGGGAAGTCTTTGAGGACGTTGCCCACGCGCTTCAAGGCATCGGTTCCGCCGGCCTTCAGCTGGTCTTGCCCTGAATCAAACAACAAGCCAGAGGCCAGATTGATCGTGAGCGCATCACCGGATTGGTGGACCAATACCGTACCCTTGGAAATTTCGGGTTGCAGAGCCTTTAGCAGATCCTTTTCAGCTTTTGCGAGGTTGCCCTTGGGCTGATCCAGCTGGCGTCGTAGATCGGCCTCGCGGGCCTCAGAATCCGTCAACTGTCTTTCGAGATCCGCGTTCCGTTGTCTGGCCACGGCCAGCTCGGCGGCGGTATCAGGCGCCATTTCCTTCGATGCAGTGGCATTGCAACGAGGGTCAGGATGCGCTGCCCATCCGTGAGTGCTCGGACAAATGGGGCTGTTATCCCAGCTCGCACAGCCTGCCAAAACGGCCAAGCTCGTTACGAGGATCGTAGTTTTGAATGTCTGCATGATGATGTCCCCTTTCTGGATTGCGCGGGTCATCTATGGGGTGAGTTTTCACACTCCCGCATCGTGAGAAATCTCGTAGCACCGGTCGCGCTTAGTGGCGGCCTTTCAGCGCGTCGCGGATCTCCATCAATACCGGAGAAGTCCGCGTGCTACTTAAAACATTGGAACAACCTTACGTGGTGACACGCACTTCCACGCGGCGGTTCTTTGCCCGGCCCGCATCAGTTGTGTTCGGTTCAACCGGCTTGGCATCTGCATACCCGTGCGTCGTCGCGGCGCCAAGACCACCTTCGGTCAGCGCCTGCGCCGCACTGGCCGCACGGGATTCAGACAGTTCCTTGTTCGTGGGGAACGTCTTCTTCAGTGCGCCCCGGATTGCCACGTTGTCGGTATGACCGTCCACCGCCACCTTGTACTCTGGGAAGTCTTTCAAGACCGCCCCGACTCGCTTCAGCGCATCGACGCCCGCCGGTTTCAATTCAGCTTGGCCGGACCCGAACAGGTAGCTAGAGGCCAGGTTAATCATCAACCGCTCGCTGTTGAGATCGACGGTGATGTCACCCTTCTCGATCTCGGGACGAAGCGCCCGGACCAATCCACGCTGCGCTTCTTTCAGTTTCGCCATCTCGGTAGAGAGCTCGCCGCGCAGGGCAACCAGTTCGGACTCGAGTTCCGCATTCCGTTGCTTGGCCGCGGCAAGGTCGGCTGCAAGCTTGTCTTTGTCTCCTGCCCCAGCCTGGAGGCCGGCGGCCAGCGCCATCGATGCTGCGAGTTGTCCCTTCAGGCCGCTGTTACTGGATTGAAGCGTGGCGATCTCCCGATTGCTGTCAGCCACCTGTCGTTCAAGATCGCTCGCGCGGCGACTGAGCGCGCTGTTCTGTTTCTGTGCGGCGGCTAGCTCGGCGGCCAGATCCCTCGGCGCTTCGGGGGAGGATTGCAACGAGAGTCAGGCCAAGGCTGCCATCCGTGAGTCTTAGAACAGACGGGGCCCTTATCATAGTTATAGGTCGCAACGGAACTCTTCTCCCAGTTCGCACAGCCAGCCAGAGCGGCCAAGCTGGCTACGAGTATGGCGGTTTTGAATGCCTGCATGATGATCTCTCCCTTCTGATTCGCGCGGGTCCTCTATGGTCTGAGTTATCCCTCGCCCGCATCGTGGGAACCCTCGTAGTAACGGTGGCGTTCAATGACGGGCCTTCAGCGCGTCGCGGATCTCCATCAATTGTTTTTCTTCGTTGGTCAGCTTTGCCTATTCGGGGGAAATAAGCGTACGCAATATCGATCGTTCGAGTCTGCTCAATATTGCTCAGTTTTGGAAAATGGATGAAGATGGCGGTCGGACATTGCCTTTGGCCTGAGATGCCAGTGATTAAGGGGAACTAGTCGTGTAGACGATCTTGAGGCGGGAATCGTGAAGCCGTTGGCGTCGTGAATTGTTGTGCTTTTACCTAAATTGTGGACAGGTAGCTTCATCAGCTGGATGCCGAAGTTAGGGGCACTGCAGTTGTGCTCATTTTGTGCTCAACTCCAACTCACTCCAACTCATTCCAGCCTACTCCAGCCAAAGTCGATTTTTTCGTAACTCTTGGCTAGACTTGGCCTGAATGAGCCTGAGTGGGCTGGAGTAGGGTGGTGACAACGCTTTCCTAAACCGCTGGTCGGCTGTCCACAAAACCTGCGAGAGTTTCAGACTCCAAGCCCTCGAAATTCCAGCCTGTCAAAACCGGCTGTCCGGTGTCCCCACTAAAATCAGATGGTTCTAAGACGTGGGATCGTCCGGCTTATCGAGGATGACGCAGTGCTGACGACTTCAACGCAGTGACCAGCCCCCAGTTGTTAGGCCACCGTTCAAGTTCCTTCACGCCGACCCGTTGAGCGGTGCGAAGGTACGAGTCTCTGGGGCGGGTGGCCGGTACCCCAGCGCACTATGCGGGCGTTGCGTGTTGTAGCGTTGGCGCCACCCTTCCACGATCACCCGCGCCTCGTGCAGCGTATAGAAGAGTTCGCCGTTGAGCAATGCATCCCGCAATTTTCCATTGAAGGATTCGACATATCCGTTTTCCCACGGACTCCCTGGCTCGATAAACAGCGGCACGACAGTGAGCCGCTCGTACCACTGTCGAAGCATCCGGGCAATAAACTCTGGCCCGTTATCGGACCGGATATGCGTCGGACAGCCTCGAAGCAGAAACAGCTCAGCCAAGACCTCTTGGACGTCCTGTGACCTGAGACGCCGACGAACCGCAATCGCGAGGCACTCGCGGGTGTATTCATCCACCACCGTGAGCATCTTGAGCGGTCGGCCATCCTGCGTACGCTCCATCACAAAATCATACGACCAGACATGGTTCGGATACTCAGCCCGGCGGCGGATACAGGAGCCATCGGCGAACCAGAGCCGGGCTCGTTTGGGTTGTTTCTGCGGCACCTTCAGCCCTTCCTGCCGCCAGATCCGCTCCACATGTTTGTGATTTACCCGCCACCCCTCTTGGTGTAACAGGGCAGTGATCCGCCGGTACCCGTAGCGGCCATACGCGTGGGCCAACGCGATGATCCGTGTCCGCAGTCGGTCCTCACCCTCAGTGCGGGTGGGCATATACTGCTGAGTGGCCCGGCATTGCCCCACCACTCGACACGCCCGGCGTTCGGAGACCGAGAGCGTCGCCTGTGCATGGCACACCGCTTCCGGCGTCGGGCCGGGCTTAGAAGTTTCCCGCGGCCACCTCCTTGAGGATGCTATTGTCCAGCGAGAGATCGGCCACGAGTCGCTTTAGTCGTGCATTCTCCTGTTCCAGCCCTTTCAGCCGTTTGGCCTGATCCACGCGTAGCCCGCCGTACTCCTTTTCCACCGATAGTAGGTCTGCTCAGTGATCCCGAGCTTCCGACAGGCCTCAAGCACTGCGCTCCCTTTCCCGAGATCGATCTCAATGGTTCGCAGCTGTCCAATAATTTCTTCAGCCGTGTACCGCTTCCGTGCCATGCTCCCTCCTTTCGCCGGTCGAAATCCTAACTCCAGATCCGACCTAGTTTATAGGGGGCAGGTCATGGTCACAGTGGTAGGAAAGAAATATTGCATGACTTCAGTGGGATTCGTATCAATTGGTCTCACTCGATCATCTTCAGTAGTAACTGCCTGAGTAGCTCTTTTAAGGCGAGGGCCCTGGGTTCGAGTCCCAGCCGGCTCACCATTTACAATCGGGAATTTCCGACAGCCGCTGCCTTTTCAGCATCATGTAAAATTGCCCCACGTGCTTAGTCAGCGCTAGCTCTTTTTAACCGACTCCGTGATTTCCTTCCCATTCGGCAGGTTTTCGACGTAGTGCTGTGTCTTGATTGGGGATTTATGCCCATCGGTCGTTGAACTTGGTGAATGTCCCTTCGTGGACGAGTTGCCTGGCGAAGGTATGCGGAGACCGTGGATATGAAAATTTACGATCTTGGGTGTGCGCACCGATAAACAAAAAGATCGGTGGTAAACATATCCATGATTGGTATTCGAATCGCGATCGTGTACCGGATAGGATTTGAGAGGGCGTCGTGGGTCGTTAATCTCACTGCTAGCTATAATATCGCTGTTGACAAATTTCGAATGCCACCATAAACTGCGGCTTGTGCTGGTTCTCTGAGTTTTTTCAGAGAAAAGAAGGGAACCCGGTGCGAATCCGGGGCTGCCCCGCAGCGGTGAGCGAGAACGAATCCACGACAGGCACTAGTTCTTTTGAGCTGGGAAGCAGTGGATAGTAGGAATACGGCGAAGGCCGAAGCGCTCGCAAGCCCGAAGACCTGCCAGCATCCGGCGCGGGAGAGACAACCTGAGCCGGTTCGACCTGGAGACCTCGAGGGAGGTTAGTAGGTCTGAGCTGGTTCGGATTCAGCCCCATCTTTCCGTTCTCGTTCACGACCACCCTCTTACATGGTTTTGTCGACACCCGTGAGGGTGGAGGTCGGTTCGAGTACATTTGCATATTCACGCGCGTCTCAACTGCCATCCTTTCCTCGCGGCTCTATGCAAAGATAATCCATTTTGCATAACCCGTCGAAGGAGGAGCACGTCTATGCTGAGCAAATCCGTCGCGGGAGTCACCAGTCTCGTTGCTACGTCAGAAGCCGCTACTCTTCAAGAAATCCAGACCGACAACATCTATCTACCGCAGACTACGCAAGTCAGAAAACGAAACGACGCCGGGAGGCAGTCGATGTCACTAGGATCGTGTGTATCGCTCAATGAGCTATGGTGAACGGCGCTTGTGATGATAGAGGCCGCCTCGGCCGTGCTGGGGTGGGTCATGGTAAAGGGGTAGTGACAGCGAACAGTCTCTCACAGTGACCACTCGTGGAGTGGCTGAAGGCACAACAGTTTCTGTATGAACGGTCTGACCCATCAGGATAGTACCGACGGTTCCCTCGCAGGCAGGTCCTGGAAGGATTTTGTTCAGTATTGGGACGTCATTCCATTTCTGAGCATCCATCTGCTGTGCCTTATGGCCTTTCAGACCGGGATTCGCTGGGAATGGGTTCTACTAGCCGTTGGCAGCTATTATCTGAGAATGATTGCCGTCACGGCGGGATATCACCGCTATTTCTCTCATCGCTCGTTCAAGACCAGCCGGGTATTCCAGTTTATCCTGGCGTTCCTCGCGATGACATCCGCACAGAAAGGCGTGTTGTGGTGGGCGGCCCACCATCGGCATCATCATAAATACTCAGATCAAGAAGAAGATGTGCATTCCCCACTGCAAAGAGGATGGTGGTTTTCTCACGTTGGTTGGATACTCTCTGCAGAATATATGCGAACCGATTTGAATCTCGTGAGGGACTTTCGTCGATATCCTGAAATCTGTTTCCTCAACCGTTTCTACTGGATCCCGCCATTGTGCTACGCGTTGCTCATGTATGGCGTCTGGGGCTTCCCGGGTCTCGTCTGGGGCGTGTTTATTTCAACGACCGCGCTGTATCATTGTACGTTCTTCATCAATTCCCTCGCGCACTTGATCGGTCGAGTCAGGTACAAATCCAACGACGGGAGTAAGAACAGTTTTATTCTTGCCATACTCTGCTGTGGAGAAGGCTGGCACAACAATCACCATCATTATCAGTCGGCCGCCAATCAAGGATGGTTTTGGTGGGAAGTGGACGTGTCTTATTACGTGTTGTCGCTGCTGTCTTGGCTCGGGATCGTGTGGGATCTCAGAACGCCTCCCGAACACATCAAAGCCAGAACCATCGCCGTCGAGAGTGGAACCCTCATGGGGCGCACTCCGCCAGCCCATAGTCAAGGACCGTCATAAGACCTCCTCAGCTCGGACCCGATTCAAGTCACGAAGGATAATCCTGCGATGAGCCACAAACAGGTCATTCAACAATTGCTCGACAAGGCCCAGATTCAAATCAACGGCACCAAGCCGGGAGATATTCTGGTGCATAATGACGGACTCTATGGTCGTGTCCTGGCCGAGGGATCGCTGGGACTTGGCGAGTCATATATGGATGGATGGTGGGATTCCGTCCAGCTTGACGAGTTCTTTAAAAGGTTCACATGGCCCAGCTCGACCAGGACGTCGTCGATAAACGTCTCATTGTCAATGCAGTCAAGGCGCGCCTCTTCAATATGCAGAATAAACAACTCTCCAAGAGAGTGGCGCAGCAGCACTACGATTTGGACAACGACTTTTACGAAAAAGATGCTGGACCCGCACATGCAATACACCTGCGCCTATTGGAAGGGGGCGCATACTCTGGCAGAGGCACAAGAACAGAAACTGGAGTTGATCTGTCGGAAGTTGCATCTTCGCAAGGGCGACCGTATCCTCGAACTCGGATGCGGGTGGGGAGGCTTTGCGCAATATGCGGCCAGCAAGTACGGCTGTTCGGTGGTGGCCCATAATATTTCCTCGGAACAAGTTGCCTTTGCGCGCCGATGGTGTGCGGGCCTTCCCGTTGAAGTGATTCAGGGGGATTACCGGGAAGCGACCGGCGAATTCGATAAGGTCGCTGCCATCGGTCTGTGCGAGCACGTGGGATATAAGAATTACCGGACGTTGATGGAAACGGCCCATCGCAGATTAAAACCACACGGCCTTTTCTTGCTCCACACCATCGCGAACAATGCCTCAGTCACCACCTCCGATCCATGGTTTGACAAGTATATTTTCCCGGGTGGCATGCTTCCTTCTGTGGCCCAGCTCGGCGCCGCAATGGATGGACTGCTTGTGATGGAGGATTGGCATAATTTCGGACCCGACTATGACAAAACGCTCGTGGCCTGGCAGAACAATGTGGATAAACACTGGGGTGAATTTAAGGCAAAGTTCGACGAGCGGTTCCATCGAATGTGGCGCTACTATCTGTTATCCCTCGCAGGGTCGTTCCGCGCCCGGAAGATTCACCTCTGGCAAATTGTGATGTCCAAGCAGGGTGTACTGGGCGGATATGAATCGGTGCGATAACCGGCATGATCTCACAGCAGGAATACGCCGGCAAACGAGAGCGCGTGGTGACAGCCATTCGCGCGACGAACGCAGCCGACCCTCTCGCACTTGAAAAATCCACGTCCAATCTATTCCGACAGCGTGTGCAGGAGCACGTGCACCGGCTTGACCTGCGCGATTTCAATCATGTGATCCGGGTGGATGAACACGAGCAGTTTGCAGAAGTCGAAGGCTTGACGACTTACGAAGACCTGGTTCGGGAAACACTCCCGTTTAAACTTATGCCCACGGTCGTGCCCCAGCTCAAGTCGATCACCATTGGGGGGCCATCGCGGGCATCGGCATTGAATCGTCGTCATTCAAGTGTGGCTTTGTGCACGAAACGGTGCAGGAACTCGAAATCCTCCTTCCCGATGGAAGAGTCGTCGTGGCGACGAAAGCGAATGAATACAGCGACCTGTTTTTCGGGTTTCCAAACTCCTATGGCACGCTCGGGTATGTGCTGAAGCTGAAAGTGAAGCTCGTCCCCATCAAGCCATTTGTCAAACTGACACACCACCGCTATTCAGACTGGGAACAATATTTCCAGGCAGTCGCACGATTGTGCATAGAACGGTCTGTGGATTTCGTGGACGGGACGATCTTCACCGACAAGGATCTATATATCACCACGGGTGAATTCATCGACCGTGCTGAGTGGCTCAGTGACTACACATATTTGCAGATCTACTATCAATCGATCCGGCATAAAAAGACCGACTATCTCACGGCCCATGACTATATCTGGCGTTGGGATACCGATTGGTTCTGGTGTTCCAAACATTTCTTCCTGCAGTATCCCGTGATGCGGTGGCTCTGGGGGAAAAAGCGACTTCGCTCCTCGGTGTATGGGAAGTTATTGAAGTGGTCTCGTCGGTCACCCGTGGCACAATGGGTTGCCAGGGCGATTGAGGACCGGCAAGAAGCCGTCATTCAGGATGTCGAAATTCCGATCGAACATGCGCCTGAATTTGCACAGTTCCTCCATGAGGAGATCGGGATCAAGCCGGTCTGGATTTGCCCTGTGACGGCCTATGATCCGTCGGTCTCGTATTCGCTCTATTCCATGAAACCCCACAAGCTCTATGTCAATTTTGGATTCTGGGACGTGGTGAAGACCGATCACGAAGAGGGATACTTCAATAAAGCCATTGAAGCCAAGGTACGGAAGCTTGAGGGCCAAAAATCCCTCTATTCGACCTCCTTCTACTCCAGAGAGGAGTTTGGAGAGTTGTACAACGAAGGGGGCTACCGTCAGCTTAAGATTCGATACGATTCCACGGGCAAACTCAACAATCTGTATGAAAAATGTGTATTGAAGAAGTAGCGAATAAGACGCGGCAGCTTGAACGGGCTGAACTCTTTGCAGATATGATGGCGTACCGTATTGACCGAATTGCCCGGAAATTAAGTGGGGCAGTACATGCTCCCTCTATTCTCTTCTGTTGAGACGCTTCATCATGATGCCCAAGCATACGATGACTGCCAGGAATGCAAGGATTCCCAGCAGGAGCCACCCGAGTACACAGGAATAATCCTCATGACAGAAATCAAATATAAACTGCCAAAACCGGGTCATCTCGGTCTTGGCCATGCTTTGTACAAACATGGTGTCCGCTCCTTGGCTATTCTATCGGGCGCTAGCCCGCACTATTCATGACGATTCGTCGAGAACCTCTCGTTCGCGTTGCGGAGTCTGCCCGCCACAGGCTTGTCGGAGTAGCATGCATGAATAATACGTGTTAGTATAACACCTCCGTCTGTGTACTTGACAGACTCCATGGACTAGTGAATAATACGCCGCCAAAAGGAATCGTTGAGCGGATCGTGACGGAAGAAAAGCCGATGATTCGTGGCAGCGATGAGATGAAGCCGATCGAAGCGCCTTCGCGCGCTACGCAGTAACACTCGGCAACACATACCGCACAAGCGGTGCGTGATTCAGGCTTCGCCAGTGGTTGAGGATACAGAACACATCAAGCAGGTCGGCGGCGTCACCGAGCGCAATGCACATGGCAGCCGCTGGCCAGCGCGGGTCGAAAGATCAACCGACCCTGTGTGTTTGTCGTAGTGCGAGCAAGACGGTTAAAGAAACGCGCCGGAAACTCCACGCGCATCGCGCGATGAGCTTGCCCGTTGCGGAAAAAGGCGGGCGGTTATTTGTGATGCGCGGTCCCGTTCTTCTAATCTCGGCTGTGAGACTGCGCCCGCCACTACAGCGGGTAGCCCTCTCTGACTCATCGGCTCACATATCGCTGCATCAACCACAAAAAACTTCACATACATGGGCGCAACGTAGAAGGCACGACCTCGACCCTGTCGAGCGGTGGCAACGGGGTAACGAGGCCGGTCTCACATCAGTCCAAGCCGGGCGAGGCCCGCCCTACCGTTTCAGGGGCCATATTGTGCGCGAGAGTTCATTTAACCCACTCATTAACATTGGAGGATTAGAGAAGCCATGAAGAATTATAGAATCATCACACTCGCGGTTGTCGGACTCTGCTTGTCCCTGTCATTCCTTGCCTCCCCCGTGTTGGCCGTCGAAAAAGATGGCGTCATGATGAAGGATGGTAAGATGGTGAGAATGACGGAAGGGAAGGAAATTGGCCGGATGGATCGCGAGACGACCATGGCCAATGGTACGAGGGTCATGATGAACGGCAAGATGATGATGAAGGACGGGAAAGAGGTGCAGTTGCAGGAAGGCCAGATCGTGATGTTGGACGGGAAGATGATTGAGGGTGGTAAGGCCAAGTAACTTCTCAGAGTCGTGGGAACATCACGAAACCAGACGTTCTGGCGGCGAGCGGAGTTCAGCATGGCTCCGCCCCGCCAGTTCTTCGGGTATCCGTGATTATCCGGTGAGGTCCAGAGCGATGGAGTCACGGTGAAACTAATGTTCCAACCGCTCAACTGAGGCATTTCATCCACCCCTCCGTACAGCTCGGCTTGTTGGCCAGCCTGCATCGTCGTAGAAATAGCCCCTACTGCCGGCCTAGGTCCACAGCTCCCAATGAACGAGGGTCTTGCTTCAACTCAGCCGGCCCATTCGTTGTCAATAGCCCTCTCCCTTCTTTTTCTCCTCAAGTTCCGCAAGGGCATATACATTTCGCCGGCAAGAGAACAACTTGTGATGTACGGCTTGGCAGGCCGAGCGTGATTACTTCAGACGGTGGGATCCTGTGCTGGAGTCGGCGGGTTCGCTGCTGCAGCGAGCGTACGGTAAGATGTTCCGTGTCCGGCCGACTTTACGTTGTACCGTCTCTATCGAAGGAGTCGTATGGCCTCTCATCGTTCGACCGCTTCCGCTTCTCACCCACCGATCCTAGCAGAACAGCAGCGCCTTGAAGAGGACACGCAGCGTCAACGCCATTGGAAACGTTGGGGGCCCCTATCTGAGCGAGCGGGCTTGGGGAACTGTGCGCGAGGACTATAGCTCCCACGGTACAGCCTGGGAATCGTTTCCCCATGACCATGCCAGATCCCGTGCCTATCGCTGGAACGAGGATGGCCTCGCCGGCATCTGCGATCGCCATCAACTAATCTGCTTCGCCGTGGCGTTGTGGAACGGCCACGACCGGATTTTGAAGGAGCGAGTGTTCGGGCTTACCGGCAACGAAGGCAATCACGGTGAGGACGTGAAGGAGTCCTATTTCTATCTCGATTCAACGCCGACGCATTCCTACATGAAATACCTCTACAAGTATCCCCAGGCGGCATTTCCCTATAGGCGGCTGGTTGAAGAGAATCGCCGGCGAGGGCGCCACGATCCCGAGTTTGAACTGATGGACAGCGGCGTCTTCGACGAGAACCGCTACTTCGACGTCTTTGTCGAATATGCCAAAGCGACGCCGGAAGATCTGTGCATCCGTATCCAAGTTGTGAATCGTGGTCCCGAGCAGGCCGAACTCACATTGCTTCCGACTCTCTGGTATCGCAACACATGGTCCTGGGGATCGGACATCCGGCGTCCAAGGCTCAGGCAAGGGGAGCCGATGAACCAGATGAGCGTTATCGAGACACAGCATGAGTATTATGGCCTGCGCCGGCTACTCTGCGATGGCGAGCCCACCCTGCTCTTCACAGAAAATGACACCAACTCCCGCCGCCTCTACAGCGACCCAGAAGGCGTCCGGTACGTGAAGGATAGTTTTCACGATTATGTCGTGCAAGGTCAGAAGGACGCGGTCAACCCGGATCATGTGGTGACGAAGGCTGCGGCTCAGTACGTGCTGACGCTTGCCCCGGGCGACACAAAAACGTTCAAGCTGCGATTTACCAACGGTGAGGAGAGCTCGGGCTTCGCCACGCAGGACTTCGACGCCGTTTTTACGACGCGCGTCTCAAGGAGGCGAACGAGTTCTATGACAGCCTTGCGCCGAGCAATCTGTCGGAAGATGCGCGCCGAGTGCAGCGGCAAGCCTTTGCTGGACTGCTCTGGAGCAAACAGTTTTATCACTATGAGGTCAATCGATGGCTCAAGGGCGATCCGAGCATGCCGGAGCCGCCGTGTGAGCGTCTCCATGGCCGCAACTCGGACTGGGCGCACCTCTATAACGCCGATGTCATCTCGATGCCGGACAAGTGGGAGTACCCCTGGTATGCCGCATGGGATCTCGCCTTTCACTGCATCCCGCTTGCGCTCGTCGACCCGACATTTGCCAAGGATCAGCTCGTCCTGATGCTGCGCGAATGGTACATGCATCCCAACGGACAGGTTCCGGCCTACGAATGGGCGCTCGGCGACGTCAATCCGCCAGTCCATGCCTGGGCGGCCTGGCGCGTCTATAAGATCGACAAAAAGCGGAAAGGCGTCGGCGACCGTGTCTTTCTTGAACGGGTGTTTCATAAGTTGTTGCTGAATTTTACTTGGTGGGTGAATCGGAAAGACGCCGAGGGGAAAAATATTTTCCAGGGTGGATTCCTCGGGCTCGACAACATCGGGGTGTTCGATCGCAGCGCGCCACTGCCGACCGGTGGTCACATCGAGCAGTCGGATGCCACCAGCTGGATGGGTATGTATTGCCTCAACATGCTGACGATCGCGCTGGAGCTCGCCCGGGACAATCGAGCTTATGAAGACGTGGCCAGCAAATTCTTTGAGCACTTCGTCTACATCTGCCGCGCCATGAACAACATCGGCGGCGAAAAGATCGAGTTGTGGGACCGTGCAGACGGCTTCTTCTACGACGTGCTGCACCTGCCGAACGGGGAAACCACGCACATGAAGGTCCGCTCGATGGTCGGTCTGATTCCTCTGTTCGCGGTGGAGACGCTCGATCCGGAACTCATCGACAGCCTCCCTCGGTTCAAGCACCGCATGCAGTGGTTCATTGAGAACCGGCCGGACTTTGCACAGCATCTGGAAACGCAGTCCTCCGAAGGAGGTGTGCGGCGCTTTCTCTCTCTCGTGAATCGCGATCGCCTGAAATCCGTGTTACGGTATATGCTGGACGAAAAAGAATTTCTGTCTCCCTACGGGATTCGCGCCCTCTCGCGCTATCACAAAGATCATCCCTATGTGGTTTCAGTGATGGGTCGCGAGCATCGCGTGGACTATGAGCCGGCGGAGTCCGGCACAGGGTTGTTCGGAGGCAATTCGAATTGGCGCGGGCCGATCTGGTTCCCGGTCAACTACCTCCTGATCGAGTCGCTGCAAAAGTTTCACTACTTTCTCGGCGACCAATATCGAGTGGAGTGTCCGACCGGGTCAGGCCGTCGATCCACGCTCTGGCAAGTGGCGGCCGAGCTCTCACGCCGGTTGACCCACATTTTCCTCCAGAATGCCGAAGGGAAACGTCCGGTGTTCGGGGAGCACACCGACTGCAGGACGACCCGCATTGGCGCAACAACGTACTGTTCTACGAATACTTCCACGGGGACAACGGGGCCGGCATCGGCGCCAGTCATCAGACGGGCTGGACGGGATTGGTGGCGAAGTTGATTCAGCAGAGCGGAGAGTGAGGATGTGAGGGGTGAAGCGTGAAGATCGGAGAGAAGGCCTGTCGGACTCTCGATCGGGCGCTGAGTCTCGAAGAGCGCACTCCGCTGATCTGACGCTGCTCCGGTTCAGTCTGCCAGGCTAGACCCGATTTCCAACACCCAGAAATCCGCGAATGATATCCGAGAACTCCGGAGCCCGTAGATAGCCGTAGGCGTTGTGCCGGTCGCGTTTTCCTGCTCGGTCGACGTAATCGTTGCGGACCAGGTCATCCTGGACTCGGATGCCGCCAGGGGTAGGCCGATAGTCGTCGCCCAGGCTACAGTCAAGGCAATTTTATCGCCCGGATCAGCCAGATTCGTCCATCGCCGCACCTGTTGCGGGACGAGGGTGTTCGAGAACTCCTTTCGGGCATGCTGGGTTACGATCGGTAATCCAAGCGGCGAGCCGATCGTCACGAAATGCTCGATTTCCGATGGGTCCTGGTCCAGCATCCGCAATACATCATAAGCGATAATTGATCCCATTGAGTGCGCGATCAGACACACGCGCTTGTTCTTATGGCGATGCAGGGCGTGGGTCAGTCTGTCGCGCACGCGGTCCCGCACGTTGGGCTTTCCGTAATAGTCTCTGAGATCATCAAAGGCTAATCCAAGAAGATGATCAACGTGCTCATCAAGACCAATCAAATCTTTACCCTTGGCGATGGCTCGGCCGCCCCACTTTCCTGCAATCGCTTTGGCCGTATCAAGCGCGGTTCCACCGTACCGCAACAGGGGATCTTGCCCATCGGCCGCCAGATACGGGTTGTCGAGTTCGGCTTCAGGTATTGGCGCGGGATATTGAATGTCAGCCCAATACACCAGTTCGAAGGCGAGCGGAGCCGCGAGGCCGAGATTGCGTAGCAGCCCCTCCTGAAGCGCCATCGCCCACCACCGCGCCAACAGATCCTTCTCAGGCTTGTTCTTGAGACCGTGGATCCCGATCACCATCGATGCTGACATAGCAACTCTTTCATGGCTCAATATCCACGTTGAAGATAACTCGACAGCGACGAGTGAGGCAACCGCTAGGCCAGTGAACCGTGTGAGAGAAGAGTAAACACATGCTCAAAGTTGCGCGTGTTGGGTCGGTAAGATCAGAGGAAATCAGGTTGCAGAACTTCATACGTATCTTTAGATATAGGGTGTTTTTCATCCGATACGATAATGCAGCTACGTGCCACGCAAGCGTGGCACGTGCGTATCCTTGTGTTGAAAGGACAAATTTCTTCTGGTTCTTGTGGAGGCAACCCACAAAGCCATTGATAATCACGGAGTTCGACAGGACGCTTCGAGCTGCTAATATTGTTGCATGTATTCGAACACGTCACGTAGCCACTCATCTTCTACCGGCCGTTCTTCAAAAAGGAGCGCCGACCATGCCGTTGAAATCGAGCAGACCTGTGACCACTCTATCGTCCTACTGCATCGCGGTTCTCTGTCTTTCGCTCGCGGCCTGTTCGGGAGGGTATTACACCTCGAAGGTCAATGGGGAGAAGAAAGTCTACCGTGTCGATGAGCAAGGGACAAAGACCCTTGTGTACGAGACAGATCCGGACGGGCAAACGACGATTCACGATGCCCAAGACCCGATGGCCAAACGGCAAGTTACGGCTCAGGAGACAGCCGAGCAGGCTCGGGTGAAAAAACAGCGATGCGCGACTCACTGGGCTCAATTCCCAAACGGCAGCCACAGGATCCAATTTATGTGAGCCTGGCCCCTCCTGTTCTGGATGGCAAGATGCAGCAAGCTGAAAAGCCCAAGGGAGCGGTCGCGCAACAAATTCACAACGAGTTTGCGTCCGATCCCATCATTAAACTCGTCGCAGCGAACCAGGCGAGGGCAGGGTTGAAGAATCCCCGCGCCACTCCGTCTATTGCTGATGTCGAAGTTTCCTCCAAGGTGTCTATTAAGGAGGTGTACGGTGTGAACCGCCAGACCGGAAAACCCGGCAAGATGGTTGCGGTCGTGTTCGAAGCCACCATCACTTCCCAGGTCCCTCCGGCTTTATATACGGTCTCCGAATCCGGCAATATTTTGCAAAACGTGGAGGTCTCTAAGCGTTTTGCAAAGCAAGTCAAACAGGTCATTGTCGAAAAGATCGGTCCAGACATTCCCGCCAATTAATCCGCTGTCTCTTCTATCTGCAGGCCAGCAGGTTTTCCTAGTCATAATTGCGAACCGATCACACCTTCCCATAACCAGCGCACGGGGAGACGCGGTGCGTCGCACGGCTTTTCAACGAAACTGCAGGCCGATTGCGAACGATGCCGCATAGCCGTCGGCCGCTGCCGTCGGAGCCAGCATGAGTCGATCGCCACCACGGCGATAGATCCAATCATGCTGATTGCGCGCGGTGCGCTGTCCATTCGAGGCATACGGCGGCTCGGCATGGACGCGATCTGTCAGCCCATCGTCAAAGTACAATTGCGACGTAAACTCGAAGCTCCGGTGAGCCACAGGCGCGGTGCGAATCTTGAAGTGAATGTGTATGGTCCGGCCGGGATACCAGCCAGGGTACACTCGTGACGAACCGCGCTTCGCCGCGCGCGTCGGTGATCTGATAGCCCCGTAAAAATTTCCGGCCGATGGTGTTGAAACTGGGATCTTGGACATCGGAGTACACACCCAGGGCATCGCAATGCCAGATGTCGACCTGGGCGCCCGGCAGCGGTTGACAGTCGCCGGCATTGAGGCGTGAGACGAGTAGCGTCAGGGCCAGTGGGGTACCGGGCTTGACTTGCCCGTCAGTCGGATCTGTGCGAATGTCGGACCGATTCAAGCGCTCATCGACGAAATACGGACCTTCGGTTTGTTCCGGTCGAACCACGCATGAAGGTCCCGGGATACCTGCTGCCGCCCACCGAGGAATCACACTTCCGGCTATCAAGCCGGCTGCACTACCACCTAGCAACAGCACAACTTCACGGCGGGAAAGGAGATGCCCCACAGGTCCGTTTTGCATACGTCATCGGTCTCCTCCATCTTTCGAGCGCGCCGGTGTGTCGAAGAAGCCGACAGTGTGGTCACTCGGACGCGAGCATCGTTCCATCAACAGCATCGATGGGCCATCATACCGCTGGAACCGGTCGAGACACTATCCGATTGTACGGGAAGCGTTGGAGCGCGACATGGCGTGAAACGGGGCCGGTGACTGTTCTCGGTCAGTCATTCAGGAAGGACTTCGAAGTAACTTCCGCATGTCCCAGACTGATGGATCAGGCTCGGTCAATTCGTGATGCTCCAAGTCAATGTGAGGAATGTACGGAGGCACTCCACCTGCGTTCACTTGGGTGACAGAGTACCAACATTCGTACTTTTGCTCCCAACGATCATGGTAACGCAGCCGAAGATAGCCATGGCTCATGAGTTTCACTCGGATCGGAGCTTCCGGACTCAAGACAATGGCTACCACATGTTTCTCATAACGTGGGCCGCGCGGATAGACTTTCTTGATTGCAAAATTCCCTTCCCACCCGCCCAGGTGCATCACGCAATCGTACGCCACACCACCTCCGACGTTCTCAAGCTCCGGATAGAGGGTGAGGACGTCCCCTGAGTTCATTGCCGACAAGTTCGCAATTCTGAGGTCGGGTTGAGCCGCGCGGTACTCATTCCTGGTTCTGGCAATGTACACATACAGATAGAAGGAAGTGACACCTCCGACAACGAGCAAAAGGACCAAGCCGATCAGCAATAACCAATCCATGCCCAAATGTATGTCCCGGTGAACCACCCTGTTCCGTGGCTGAAATGGAGAGAGGCTACGTTCTAGCGAGGAAGTGTCAACCGAATGATTGAGGAGATGCTGGCATTTCAAGAGCTGGCTCACCGGCGGGCGACACGGAGGCCGAGAGTCTTCTCCTACACACGCAGAACAGAATGTCCCAATGACGACCGAAACGAGGAGCAGTCCGCCGATGACGACGGCTACTATGTTCAAGGCCGTGAGACCGCTCGTTCCGATCATGTCCCGGCACCAATGACTCGTTGACCCGATTGGCCGCCTGTTGAACCGGGATGAGGAAGACAATGGACAACAACGCAACCAGTCCGTATGGATCCGGAAGCAGCCAGAGCGTCGACAACAGAATCCATCCGGTTGCCAGAACATGTACAGAGATGGAATGACCAGTCCCGAGCGACACAGCGCTGCTCCGAACCTTTTCAAAGAATGTATAGCAGTAAATGAACATAAAAAACGTTTTCCAAAACGGGCTCGCGTCCGACTGTTCACGTTCCAGGATTAACTTCCAATTCTCGTAAAACCAATACAATTGGTACATTCCCACAGTGCAGAAATGCATGACAACAAATTTGGTCAAAGAAACTGGAAAGTAAATCGGCGTCGAGTCACTTGCAGAAGGGACTACCGCGGCGGTGGCTGAACGAGTGCCTAGGCTTTCTTGATCATTCTCGGCGTTCAATCGCGGCACCTCGCAAACTAGGAAACAGACTACTTCCCAATGAAAATGGTGTCAACGAAGCAATCAATGAACGGCTGGCATTCCAAGAGGTGGAATGCCGCGCGCTGTGAAACGAGTCTGACACCGCATACTACTTCCGGCCGGAGGATGATCGACAGGCGCTCAACGTCAGTTGATCAAGTTCACGGCCGGCAGATCGATCCGGTGGAATTTCGCGAATCACAACATGATACATGTCGTTCTTATAACTCGCCGCGACATCATAATGATAATTTGATCGCGGTTTCATCAGCGTCTCATACGTGATGGTACCGCTCCGATTGGAGAAAAAAGAGAAGCTGTTGAAGACGAACACCAAATAACTCCGTCGGTCCGTCGGTATTCCGATCTCCGTCGCCGATCCGGTCAGTTGGACCGTACCTTCATAGTCGATGGCGCAGTCCTCTCCCACGCGATGGATGTCAACAGCCGCGCGGACGCGTGAGAACCACGACCCTGAATCCGTGGCAGTGTGTACGTGCAGGTTCTCGTTGAGGTTGTTCTCGTACGTCTTGATTCCGGAACAGGCGGAAAGGAGGCTCGCTGTGCAGAACAGGAGTCCGACGGCCACCCTCTTGCCGTGAGGGCGCCGCTTCTTCGGCAGGCGGGGCAGAGGGAAGCGCGTCATTTCGTGAGATCCGGGCATCCGACATTCTCGCCGGTTGCCCAATTCTTCACCGCCTGGATCAAGACTCCGTGACCCATGGACGGGCGATAGAGATCGATGCGGGTCTTGTTTTGGGTAACGGGTTGAGCATCGACAACCAAAGATAGTAGCCCCCGTCAGGCTCCTTGCTGACACTGACCACGCCCCTGCTCATGATGCTGTTGCACGTGCAACTCAGCTTTCTTCCCCTCACCAACACCGTGGGTTTGTAGGTCGTCACGATGACTTGATAGCTCGTCGTGGTTTGCGACGTCGTCTTGATCGTTTTCGACAAACAGTTCGGCCCCATCTTTTGGAACGTGCTCGCCACTCTGGCCGAAGGGCCGATCGACTTCAAACGTCTCCACTGTGGCTGAAAACGCCCCGGGAACGGCTTTGCGAAATTCCTCGGCAGTTTGCGGATGAGAAATGCACCCGACTAGACCGAAGAGATTCAGCACAACGATAAGCACATGGAAACGGTTCATAGCATCCTCCTGGCCGCGCAAGTGATGGATCGGTCATATCATGGTCACGATAGCTGTATTGGAAATCCAAACCGCAGGAGGGTCAACGGAATTGTACTTTTTCAAGGGGGCGCCGCGGATCGCCAAACGAGGGTCGGGTTTCTTGCTGTCAAAACGCCTTCGTCAGTGGGCGAAATAGTAATCCGGTGGTGGAGACGCGGAGTTCGATCGTGATGCGATCGCGTGCGGGGAAGAATGCCGCCGATCCGTACTCAGCATCGACCACCGGCTCCAGCCAGCCGTACTGACGCCGAAGTGCGAACACGTCGACCAATCGATCCGTCGTGAGCTGGTAGACCGTGTGCGGCCTCACGCGTTCATCCTCGATGCGGTGGTAACGCCCCGCAATACGATCCAACTCATAGGCTGTGTGCAGGCCGAACAGATTCGCCCAAGGTTTCCATTTCAGAATGTGCGCATCGACGTAGACTTCATCTCCCGCCAACCAGTAGCTGGCCGTCTGCCCATTCGCCAGGTGAATCGTGACGCGAAACTGCGACGGCCCGACCGGCTCCGCTTGAATGGTTGCGGCAAGATCCTCGCGCGTCAGGGCACGGTAGCCTTGCAATGAAAGCTGAAGGGTCAGAAACAAGGCGCCGCATGCCAGGCATGCCAAGGCCAAGGCGGTATGCACTGACAGGCGAACGAACCGTCGTCGACGCGCCGATGCCACCCCGGCCACCAGGAACAAAAACCCGAGTACACCGAATCCTATGGACGTGGCCATCAGCCAATCGATCATGAAGGCACCTCGGTATTCGTCGGGATCACGCGCATCCGGAGGACGCCACTAGACCATGGCTAAGTTCTAGCAGGTTGCGAAAAGCTCGCTGATCAATTGAGAGGCTTCGGCGAGCAAGAGAATGGTTAGAAACTGTTTGTGAAAATGCCGCGCGCCAGGGCCTCTTTCAGAGGAGGCCCTGGTGGCGTTGATGATGGCTGGGTCCAGCGTCGTTATTGCACGTCTACGGTGATGGTCTGGCTGGCTGCGACGAGTGCATGGTCCTTCGTGGCGCCGGTCACGGTGATCTGGTGCGTTCCTCTGCTCAAGCCCTTAAACGTCCCTTGAAAACCCTTCTGATACTCGTTGTCTACGAATACGTGAGCATGGGCAGCTTGGGAGCCTTTGGTCAACTCGTACTTCAGCTCAAAGCTGTCACTGACCTTGTCCCCGTTCTTGGGAGACGTAATCATAATCTTTGACCCGTCCTCTAGTTGATTTATCCGCTGCGAGGACCGGTGCTCCGCTGAGATAGCCTGCTAGCGCGATCCCTAATCCCATGAACCCGATACGTCCCATCACATGCATAACGACCTCCTTGTTTGAACCAGTTGAATGAACACCGCACCTTGCTCTCTTCTACGGAAAATCTTCTTGTCTGGATTCATAACGAGCCGGGTACGGTCGACAGGTGAGGAAGAGTGAGCAAGTGGAGTGCCAGCTGAACTTTGCCTATGTTTTCACGAGAAAGGCCTCAGAGCTCTCAGGCGTATCGAGTTAGGATTGTAAATTGCGTCGGCAGGTCCCTACGCAGGAAGAAACCTTCATTGTGGGAAATTGTCCCAGTGCGCAAACGTGATGCGCCGAGGGAGCAACGACCCTACCGGCCCAATGGGTGGTAGGAGCCATCACCCAGAATGAGAGGCCTTACCAGACCTCCGAGGGTGAGCGGTGAAATTCTTCGACTACTGGGAATACGAGTGCGGCAAAGTCTACATAGCGCATACGGATCGCTTCTGAATGGGTCCCGGCTTGAAAGACGATCTCACCGTCTTCAGTGAGCGAGTGGTCGACATACACAGGGACCCCATAGAGGATACCGAACGGCGGCATGGCGCCCAGTTCGCAGTCCGGGAAGAGATCTTTAAGCTCCTCCCTCTGTCGCGAGTCGCACATGGTTGGTCATGAACACGTTTCTGAGGCGATGGAGATCCACCTGCCAACTGGCTGGGAGAACGGTCATCACAAACCGGTTCTCAATCTTTACAATCACCACCTTCGCCATCTCTTTCTCCGGAGTGTGGAGTACGTGCGCAATGGCCAAGGCGCGGAAGGCCTCGGGGTGCTGCAGGACATCATAGTGTACATGTTCACGATCGAGATATTCTTTGAGTGTGCGCGAGATGGACATGGCATAGCTCCTGTAGTCGCCGGCCTCACGACGGAGGTCGGCATCTGGATGGATTGAGAAGGAGGAAGGACTGATCGAGGACGACTGTGACGGTTGTGGGGATGTATTTCATGATCAAGACTCCGCTCTGACCATGATGAACGAATAGATAGGTGTTACCATTATACTCCGTTTGCACATCCAGATCTTGTGGAGAATTGCGTGAGAAACACGGAGCCTTCCCAGGCTGACGACAAGGTTCTTTCCCTATAATGTATTGACCTCCAAGCCCACCGTTTTACATGTTGGAACCTCGTTCATGGGCTTGTCTATTAATTGAGAAAAGGCATAGACTCTGGCTCCTCAGCAAGCCGTCAGCCGTGGATGGCTGACGGCTTGCTGCCGCGATCCCTGTCAGGCCGAGGAGAAGCCTCCATGGCTCCGACACGAAAGCCTCATCGTCGAACAGTTCCTGCCAAGACCGGCGCGAAGCACAAGAGTGCCAAACCGCGTTCTGTGAAGGACATGGTCCCTTGGGCGAAGCCTACTCCAACGACAGAACTGCCCACAGAACCGCCCGGTTTCCTGCTCGTCGGGATCGGCGCCTCCGCTGGCGGCTTGGAGGCCATGGAAGAGTTCTTCCGCCACATGCCTCCCAGCAGTGGGATGGCCTTCGTGGTGGTTTCGCACCAGCATGCAGGCCATGTCAGTCTCCTGCCGAGCCTACTCAGCAAAGTGTACGGCAATGCCTGTGGTGGAGGTGACGGACGGGATGGAGGTGAAGGCCAATCGCGTGTATATGGCGCCGGGAGGCACCAGTCTAGCCATACTGCATGGTACCCTGCACCTCATGGAGCGCCCACTCGCAGGAACGGGTGCCTCTGCCCATCGATTATTTCTTCCGTTCCCTGGCGGAGGACCAAAAGCAACGAGCTGTCGGCATCATCCTCTCCGGGACCGGCACCGACGGTACCCTCGGGTTGCGCAGCGATCAAGGCCGAGTCCGGCCTGACGATTGCACAGGAGCCGCAGTCTGCCAAGTTTCAGGGGATGCCGCGTAGTGCCATTACCGCCGGGGTGGTCGATGTGGTTCAGCCGGCGAGCCAGCTCTCGGACCCCTTGCACGCATATGCACGCAGCCTCATGAGGCCGGCGCTGCCGCTTCCTGGCGCGATGCGTCCCAGGCGCTCCACAAGATCTTCATTCTTTTGCGCGATCGGACCGGGACCGATTTTGCATTCTATAAAGAGAACACGATTCATCGGCGCATCGAACGCCGGATGCATGTGCACCAGATCGAGACCCTGCACCAGTATCTCCGGTTCGTGCTGGCGAATCCGCATGAACTCGATGCATTGTTTCAGGAGCTGCTCATCGGAGTTACCAGCTTCTTTCGCGACCCGCAGGCCTTTGAAGTTCTCGTTCATAAGGGATTGCCGTTGCTCGTGAAAGGCAAACCCGAGGGCGCGACTCTGCGGGCGTGGGTCCCCGGTTGCTCCACCGGCGAGGAGGCCTATTCGCTGGCCATCCTCATCCGTGAATATTTGATGCAGCGGAAGCTTCGCCTCACTGTGCAGCTGTTTGCATCGGATATAGACAGCCGGGCTCATTGAGACAGCCCGCCACGGCCTCTATCCAATTGGCATCGCCGGGGACATCGCGCCGGAACGATTGCAACGATTTTTCACCAAGGAGGATCACAGTTACCGGGTCAAAAAGGAGATTCGGGACCTGGTGGTATTTGCGACACATAACGTGCTGATAGATGCGCCGTTTACCAAACTGGACCTCCTCTCCTGCCGCAATCTCCTCATCTATCTGGAAGCCAAGGCCCAACACAAACTCCTGCCGCTGTTTCACTACGCGTTGAAGCCGCATGGCCTCCTGTTGCTCGGGTTGTCCGAAACGATCGGCGGGTCCGAGCAACTCTTTTCCCGTCATTGATCGGAAATGGAAGTTCTTCAGGCGGACGGCGGAGCCCGGCATGTTTCCAGGCATGGACCGATACCAGGGAGGAGTGATGAAAGAGAAGACCGAACGTTCCGCCGATGGCGAGGCACACAGGATCACCGCTCGCACCGCCTCGATTTCTGATCAGATTCAGCAGCTGTTGGTGGCGCGGTACGCACCGGTGACGGTCGTCGTGAACAGCCGGGGCGAAGTCGTCTATATTCACGGACACACCGGGGCCTATCTCGAACCGGCGCCCGGTCCTCCAACCCACCATCTGGTCGAGATGGCGCGGCAAGGATTGCAGCACGATCTGGCCCTGGCGCTCCATCAAGCAGCTGGTCACGAGGACGAAGTCGTGCGCCGCGGCCTACGAGTAAAGACCAACGGCGACATTATTCTGGTCAACCTGACTGTCAAGAGAATTGTCGAGCCGGAGAGCCTCCAGGGATTGTTCCCGGTGACCTTTGAGCAAGTGCGGACTGAGAAGACCGTCGGACGGAAGGGTGTACCGGCACGAGCGATGGCCCCGCCGAAGAAAGGGGAGTCCGGGCTCAAACGTGAATTGAATTCACCAAGCAGCGGTTGCAGCAGACGATCGAAGAACTACAAACTTCCAATGAGGAGCCTCAAGTCCACCAACGAGGAACTGCAATCCACCAACGAAGAACTGCAAAGTACAGAATGAGGAACTGGAGACGACAAAAGAAGAACTGCAATCCCTGAACGAAGAACTGATGACCGTCAACTCCGAGCTCCAGGGTAAGCTCGATGCGTTATCGGATGCGCACGACGATCTGCAGAATCTCTTGAACAGTACGGAGGTGGCCACCATCTTTCTGGATGCCGATTTGCGCATCAAGCGGTTCACCTGGAGGCGAAGCGGGTCAGTAACCTCATCGCCATCGATGTCGGGCGGCCGTTGTCAGACATCGTGTCGAAGCTGGCCTATGACCGGCTGTTGGAAGATGCGCAGGCTGTGCCCGGACGCTTGTCGTCAAGGAGCGGGAAGTTCAGACCACCGATGGGAGCTGGTTCTTCATGCGGATCCTGCCCTATCGAACCTCCAAGAACATCATCGTCGGGCTTGTGCTCACGTTTCTGGACATTAGCAAGATAAAGGAGGCGGAGCAGATCATCCAAGCCGCGCGCGGTCTGGCTGCCAACATTGTGGAGACGGTGCGTGAACCGTTGCTTGTGCTGGACGACCAGCTCCGCGTGGTCTCAGCCAACCCGGCTTTTACCGGACCTTCCAGGTCACGCCGCGCGAGGTCGAGCAGCAGCTCCTGTACCACCTCTGCCACGGAGCCTGAATATACCGGACTTACGCCGGCTGCTAGAAGAGATTTTGCCAAAGAGCACCTCATTCCAAGACTTTATCGTGGACAAGACGTTTTCTCCCAACGGACGGAAGGTATTGGCGCTCAATGGCCGGCGCCTCCTGCAGGACGGCGTGCCCACCCCGGGCGCATTCTGTTGGCCATGGAAGAGGTGACGGCTCGGCAAGGGGGAAGGGTCAGGCTCGGTAGAGCGAAACCCGTAACCTGACCGCGGTCACTTGCGACAAGGACGAAGGGATGGCTAAGACGCCAGACAGATCCACGAAGGGCACCGGATTCCGCCGGCAGGCAGAAGAGTTGCTGCGGACGACCAAGCGCGACGGTCGCCGGCCATGCCGGCCACGGACGTGCAACGGCTCGTGCACGAGTTGCAGGTGCATCAGATTGAGCTGGAAATGCAGAACGACGAGCTCCGCCGGACCCAGGTGGAGCTCGAAGCGGCCCGCGACCGCTATATGGATCTCTACGATTTTGCCCCGGCCGGCACATCTCACGCTGGATACGCACGGCACGATTGTGGAGGCCAATCTGAGGGCCGGGACGCTGCTCGGCATCAACCGGAATGAGCTGATCGGACAATCACTCGCACGGTTCATTACACCGAGTGATCAGGCGACGTTTCACCGGCATTGTCAGGAGGTCTTGAAGACAGGTGTGCGACAAACCTGTGAGGTGCACCTACGGACAAAAGGCCGGCGCCTCCTGTTGCGTCTATCTCGAGAGCCTCGCACTGCACAATACGCCGGGCTACATCACCCATTGGCGGGTGGCCCTTCTGGACCTCACCGAACGCAAGCGAGCCGAGGAAGAACTCCGAGACAGTGAAGCACGACTTCGTGCCATCTCTCGACAACAGTCCTGGGATGGTGTTTCTGAAGGATCCGGAGGGCCGCTATCTCCATGTCAATCGCCAGTTCGAAAGAGCGTTCCATCTCACTCGCGAGCAAGTCGTAGAGCAGAACGGATGAGGCCATCTTTCCGCCTGAGCAGGCCGCTGCGTATCGCGCCAATGATCTCATAGTCCTCCAGGCTGGAGTCCCGCTCGAATTTGAAGAAGTCGCCATGCATGACGATGGTCCTCACACGAGCATTGTCTCCAAGTTTCCCCTGTACGGTGGAGACGGGAAGCCGTATGCTCCCAGTGCGGGATTACCACTGATATTACCGAACGGAAACGAGTGGAAAAGGAGTTGGGGCAGAGCGAGGAGCGGTATCGGAGCATTTTTGAGAACGCCGTGGAAGGGATCTTTCAGACCACCCTTGACGGCAGGTATGTCGCCGTCAATCCAGCGCTCGCGCGCATGTATGGGTATGACTCGCCGGACGACATGATTGCCACGATCACGGAGCGTCGCCAGTCAGCTGTACGTGGACCCCGGACGTCGCGATGAGTTCATTCGCTTGATGCAGCAACAGAGCGAAGTTGACCGGCTTTGAGGCGCTCGATGTACCGAAAGGACGGCAGCTTTATCTGGATTTCCGAAAACGTGCGGGCTCGTGCGCGATCAGGCCGGGGTGCTGGTCGGATACGAGGGAACGGTGGAACATATTACGGAGCGCAAACTTGCGGAAGAACGATTGCGCGCCACGCTCAGAGGAAGTCCGCATGTTGAGCGGAAGACTCGCCACCGTGGAGGAAGCAGAACGAACCCGCATTGCCCGCGAGCTGCATGATGAACTCGGTGTCGGATTGACGTGCTTGAAGATCGATCTCTCGCGCCTGGCGTACAATTGTGGGGGATGGCGTGAGCGCCGACGCGCGTGCCAATCTCGACGACAAGGTTCGGTCGATGGTCGAGCAGAGTGGATAGTACGATTGCGTCGGTGCAGCGGTTGGTCACTCAGCTACGGCCGGCTCTCTTGGACAACCTGGGATTGGTCGCGGCGATTGAGTGGCAGTGTCATGATTATCAAAAGCGCACCGGTATTCCCTGCACCTGCGTGACCAGCGCGGACGATATCGCGATGGAACCCGAGCGGGCCACGGCACTCTTCCGCATCTGCCAGGAAGCCCTCACCAACACGGCGAGATCATGCGCAGGCCACGGCGGTGACGGTCAAGTTAGAATCGCGATCAGCGACTCGCTGCAGCTGGTGGTGGCCGACAACGGTGTGGGGATTCCCGATACGAAGGTTTCGAACCGCCGGTCGCTGGGATTGCTCGGGATGAAGGAGCGCGCCGCTCTATTTGGTGGAGAGATCACGATCCAGGGGCATCCCGGAAAGGGCACGACCGTCATTGCCTGTCTGGCACGGGACTGACGCTGAATCCATGGAAGGACTCCCATGTTAAAAGTTCTGGTGGTTGATGATTTCCTCTCTTCCGGCGAGGGGTGCGGGATCTCGCTGGTCGAGGGATTCAAAGACGCGAAAATCGGCGAGGCCGGTAATGCCCACGAGATGCTGAAGTTGCTGAGGCTGAAGCCGTGGGACGTGGCCGTGATTGGATATCAGCATGCCCGGCATGAACGGCCTGGACGCGCTCAAACAGGTGAAACAGGAGTTCCCCGACCTGCCGGTGCTGATCCTCAGCATGCATCCGGAGGAGCAGTACGCGATCCGGATGATCAAAGCCGGCGCTGATGGTTATCTCACCAAATCCAGCGCGCCGGAGGAACTGGTCAACGCGATTAAGAAGGTGCATGGGGGCGGTAAATATGTGAGCCCTTCGCTGGGGAGGCGCTCGCCTTCACCGTCAAGCCCGGCGCCGCGAAGGACCCTCACGAGTTACTTTCAGATCGGGAATACCAAGTGCTGTGCCTCATCGGCTCGGGAAAAACCGTCAGTGAGATCGCCGACAAGACGAACCTGAGCGTCACGACGATCAGCACCTACCGTGCGAGGATTCTCGAAAAGATGCGCATGAAAACCAACGCGGAGCTGGCTCGGTACGCGATACAACAGGGACTTGTGGAATAAGTAGTTTTGAGTGTCTGAGTTATGACCGCTGAATGACACGCCTGGGTTCGATCCGTTATATGCTTGACATCAATCGATAACTCAAAACCCGAACTCAGAACTCTCATCTCAAAATCGTCTCACTCAATAACTCAGCACTTAGAACTCAGACCCTCAACTCAGCACCCTCCTTCGCCTCTGTCGTACAAACCACGACAGTGCCTGTGCTAGTAGATCCGACAAGAAAATCCTTCATTCGTCGATAGGGCTTCGACCAGGATCCGGCTATAACTTCACGCATACGTAGTACCAACGAAGAGATCCCACATTGACGATGGCACTTTTCTCAAACACGTTTCGAGATGACGACCAGGCCGGTCAGTCGAGCGTCCCCGTCACGCCCCAAAGAGGAGGACGCCATGGTACAGGCGCATGTCCCCAGCGTTGACTCAGTCATTTGCCACGAAGTGACCGAGCCTGGTGTCCTGCACATTCGATGAGCTGGTTCAGAGGTTGCCTGCCTATTCGTGGGCGCAAGTGTTCGCGGCGGTGGATCGGCTCAGCCGGCAAGGAACACTGACGGTCAGCCGCACGCGCTGCTTTCGGCTACGTCGTATCCATCGGACCGGCTCCTCCAACTCCCCAGGCTTCGCAAGACCGGAAGTGCCAGGCGCTGTTCGGTCGGCTCAGCTGATTCAATCCTCTCCGAAAGAGTAACAGTCACGTGGGAGGAGAAGAAGGTATGACGTGGTGTGTGCATAAGAGCGTTCATGGAAGGGGAGGCGATGCAGGAACGATGTTACAACCCCGCAATGGAACCGTAATATTTGCATAATAGTGATGCTCTAAGGTGCCGCCTGAGTAACCGTGAGGTGGCATGAAGCTGAGACCGGAGTGAAAGGAGGACTGATGATGGCGAGCCGGGCAGAACGGTGGAGAGAACGCGCGTCATGATTGTGGAACAGGAATTGGATCTTTGGGCTGAAACTTGCCGATTGGCTTGCAAGTCACGGTTATCAACCGGTGTTCGTCAGGACCGTTGATGCAGCGATTCGATGAACTGAGCGGCGTCCGCCCGAGGGCGATCTTTGTCGGACTCGGCTGTTCTGAGCCCGCAGGCACGGATCGAACATCGCTGAAGTACTCCTCATGATCCAGACCATCTGTCCTCTGTGTGCCGGCGATTACGACCTCGCGGTCAGACCAATAAGGACCTGACGCAAGTCGTGTTTCGCCAAGGGGCTCGCCGTTTTGCTGGTTAAGTCGGTGGAATTCTCGCAGATCGCTGAAGTGCTCCTGTCGGCAGCTGAGCGCGGCGACGGTGTGAGGTGGCCTCGTGCGGCACACAGCAAAGGACGCGCGATCGATGGGTAACTTGAAAGCATAGCCGTACACCAGTAGCAGGTCCTTGTTTTGACGGGAGCAATGATCGGATGAGTTGTCATCGTTGCCATGGCTTCATGTGTCCTGCGGATCTCCTCGATTGGGAGGAGCGGCAGCGAGCATGACAGTTCTTGTGGGTGGCGATGTGTCGCCTGTGGCGAGATCATCGACCGGGTGATCGTTCAGAAATCGCATTCGTGCGAAGGACCAGCGATGTGTCAGACGACTCAAGAAGCCTCGTCAACCGGTTCGTACGGCGCCGGCCATTTGATGGCTGCCATGTGGGGCATTCATCGAGAATCGAGTCTAAAGATCGAGGGAGGATGCCATGGATGACTTTCGTTCCGATCTGCTGTTTCTGTTCCAAGGTTCGAGACGATAAGAACATGGAAGCCGGCAGAGGTCCATGGGTCGAGCTGAACACCTATGCCATACGCCGGCGGTTGCCGCTCAGTTATAGATTTGTATTCAGCCACGGCTACTGCCCCGATTGCGTCGCACATTTTGACGAGCGCATGGCGGCCTATCGTCCGGCGACCGTCTGGGAGTCACTGAAAGAAGCAGGGCGTCGCCTCTATGTAGGAGAGGGTGGAAGGTAGCGCGATGCGGCGCGTGTATAATAATAAATAGAGGGAGGAGAACTCGTCATGCCCGCGAAGACTCAGTCAGTCTCACGGCCCACGCCGCGTGCCACACGAGATCCGGTCGAATCACGGAGCAACGAGAAGGCCGGTACTAATCAGCTTGATAGACATTCCCTAGACCTCCGTGCGCGCATCTCGGAACGAGCCTACGCCTTGTATGAAGAGCATGGCCGAGCGGACGGTCATGCCCTCGAACACTGGTTGGAGGCCGAACAACAGGTACTCAAGCACGGCTAATCGGCCAGCTCCGTTTTCGCGGTGCTCATCAGTTCCGTGACGCGTGTTCCATCGCACCATTGAATCAATGAATGAATTCATGTGTAAACTATGGCGAGTGATGAGGAATGACCGTTATGTCCAAGAAAGCTCCTCAGGGCGAGAAAGGAGATCCGCTCGTGACAGGACGTTTCCGCTTCCCAAGTGGTTGCAGCGCAATTTTATAGTCTGCTAGACCGTTCTCTCTAACTTGCCAACTCCTGGTGCGAAATACATCATAGGTCGGTATGTGCGGCATGGGCCGCCGCTGAATGCGAACATCTGCGTTCCGAAGGTCCTACGATAACGAGGGCTTTATAAGATCGGCTGGAGGAGCTTCGGCAACCGCGTCGGCATGCGCATCATAATCTTTTGGAATGGCGACGGGTTTTTCGACGATGTCGAATACGACGTACTCATCGCCTTGAGCCAACCCTCTTTTAGAGCCCTCACGAAGGGGTACACCCGATTTGAAGCCCCCGGGCGGAGTGTTCCTCCGTTTTGAAGATCCCCGCGTTCGTTTCGCGAGCAGATCGCGCGGCTTCACGACGAACCGCTATGAGTCATGAAGGATAAGACATGAAAATCCTTCAGGGGCTTACCGAGATCGAAAGTCGTGGATCATGGCTACAAGGGTTACCCTATGCAATAGGGCTAGCGTGTGGATGACATTGTGAAGAGGATCTCTTGGCTCAATTTTCCGGGCCACGGAATGACAATCTTGACGTAAGGACAGTGAGCACACTACACTAACGAAATACTGGTATTTAAGGAGGAGTCATTATGGCTGTACAGCGCGTACTCAGTGGCGGGAAGAAGTCGTCGGTGTTACGGGATGCGGCTGCATTGTCTACTCAGTTGGCGTCCGGCCTTGAAAAGATCGGGCTTGCGATGAAAAGCCGGACGTGGCGGCGAGAAGGTCGAGCAGGTCTTGGTCCGTTACAGCGGCAGGTTCTCACGCTTCTTCGGTCCAAGCCCGATCAGCGCGCGACAGTTTCCACGGTGGCGAATGAACTGGCCGTCAGGCTTCCGACTGCGTCGGAAGTCATCGCGACACTCGAACGGAAGCAGTTGGTTCGACGGCGTCGTGACATGATCGATGGACGGGTTGTGGTGGCGCAGTTGACGGCCAAGGGAAATCGGTCCTGCACGCCCACTTCCCGCATGCCCGATCGGTTGGCGACCGCGACGGAGGCACTCTCGGCCTCGGAGCAAGTCGTCCTCCTCAAGTCCCTGGTGAAGGTGATTCGTAGTCTCCAGGAACAGGGTGAGATTTCTGTCGCGAGGATGTGCGTGTCCTGTCACAACTTTCGCCCCAATCAACACGACAATGCCGATCGGCCGCATCACTGTGACTATCTGAAGGTTCCGCTCGGTGATCAGTCGCTACGTCTCGATTGCTCTGTGTACGAACCGGCTTCGACCGCACAGACCAATGAGGCGTGGGCAAACTTTACCAGTTCTCGTACCGCTTAGCCCGCGTAGCGTCAGCCGCGGAGATGGAATGGATATTGGCAGGCTTGCTGGGAAGTAGGGGAGCCATGAGTGAGAGAAAGACGACGGTTCTCTTCAAGAGAGTCCCGAGTCGTTCATCAGAGGATGAATGGCTCGGGCCGGAATCCCATATGCCGAATCTGGAGTCGGGAACTTCGACGTCGTGAACCGAGGGAAATAGGCTTCTCGTCCGGTTGGATAGTCGGTGCAATGTTTGCGGCGGGCGTGGCAGTCGGATGCCTTGTCGATGCGCCTCTTCGACCGACGATCTCGGACCTCCATAGCAGGATGCTGAAAAAGTCTGCCAGCGGCGTTCCGCCGCGAAAGCATCCTCAACGTAGCCAGAGGCTACGCTTCCGGTGCTTTCATCGGCTGCGGCCTTGCTGGACAGCCTTTTGAGCATCCTGAATTTCCCACCAAACCTGCTAGATGCCTCTCGTCCTCAGCGCGATCCATTTCTGATACAAGAGGTGATCGGCTTCGATCTGCGAGAGTAGATCATCCAGAGCAGCTTGAACCGCTTCTGCAATGGGGGTCTGATCCGAAGCCGTGACCCACCGAACGTTCGATCCCACCGTTTCTTTTTCCGCCAGATATGACTTGATCGGCGGCTTTCCCGAAGGGCCTAGAGCTGATTCCAGGTGCAGATGGTAGTAGTAGCTGTCCTGGGACCGCATGGTCAGCCAGGCTTTGACGGTCAGGGTGAGATCGGCCGGTTTTTCGCCTACCGAGGCAAATGTCTGACGCGCTTGGATATAGTCGATCGCGGCGGTTCGAAGATCCTGTGCCGGCCAGTCAAGCAAGATGATGCCTGGCCTGTGATCGGCTCCTTCCAGTGCGAGAAACGGCACAATGACTTGTAGTGATTGCGCGATGGTTGTAGGCGAAACAGCTGGAGGCGCAGGGACTGACGTGAATTCGGTGGACGCAACCCCAGCTGAGCAACAGGAGCCCGCTGAGAAATATTCGAGAGGATAGACGCAGGAGACGGTCGCCGTTCACGGATTCGTCGCGTTGTTGTAGGCGGATTGAGCATGTCCAAATCCTTCAAGGCGCGCAGGGCCTGTTCTCGGTATGGTCGGTCTGTGGGATTCGTATAGGTGTCGATCACGCGTCGATAGGTGGCGCGGGCTTGGGGGTACTGGCGCTTGATGGCGAAGTACTGGCCCAGCGCAAGCCAGTTTGTGGCTGCAGCTTCGTTGGCGGTTTTCATCAAGGCAAACTCCCGCTCGACCGCTGTCGTGCCTTGTTGGCCGGCCCGTTTCCTGACGGTGTCTCCCATCTGGTTCGCCATCGCTTCAATCTGCTCATTGTCTCCGGATCGCAGATTCCACTCTGTTGGCTTTCAGACTGTCATAGAACGCGTCGGAATGATTCTTAATCAGGTCCGCCCGCTCTTGATAGGTATCGTGGGCGCAACCGGCTCCTATGAGGCAGCAGGCCACGAGCAGCATTGATCTGTACGATGTGACTCCGCAGTCTTGACATGAGTCGATGCTCCTTGGGAGGTCCTAACCAGGTGAGGCTCGAATACTCTTCGATGCGACTTTATCCTACCGAATTCGAGAGGAAACGCGACCGGCGCCGTAGACACGCGTCCCGCGTCATCTAGTGACACATGCGTCTGAAGTATGGTATGAGTCCAGGTCGTTTTTGCTGGCCCTATGTCGTCCCCATCGTCTAGCCTGGCCTAGGACATTGCCCTTTCAAGGCAGTAACACGGGTTCAAATCCGTTGGGGACACCACATTTGAGTGGCACTACTTTCACCTGAGAGCAGCTGGCTGCAAGACCCGTCCCCACTGAATCGATAGCCCTTCTCGTCTCCTCTCGAAACGGTTGTACAATCGAGCGTCGGGACAAGTTTTCGGATCATCTGCCTAGCCTGGCTGACATGCCTGACCTGCCCGGGCAAATTTGGTCCAGGTAGAATGTTAGACTGGACCGCAACCAGGAGGTCAGGGTCATGCCCAAGAAACGGTATACGCCCGAAGAGATTATTCAACATCTGCGAACGGTTGAGCTCGACACCGGCAAAGGCCTGGCCGTGCTCGACTCCTGCCGGAAGCTCGGCATCACCGAGCAAAGATGCGCGATCAGCTTCTCAACGGGGAACTGTTCTACACGCTGAAAGAAGCCCAGATCATCATCGAACGCTGGAGGATTCACTACAACACGGTCCGTCCACACAGCAGTCTCGGGGGCCAGCCACCCGCTCCCGAAACTATCCAGCTTGCGAGCTGAGGACTAACATGGTGGGTGGTACAAAAACTCCCGGCTGGTCGCCCTGCCTTAAGCGGTCAGGTATACTAAGCGTATATATGCAGCACCACGCCGTTGCGTCGCTGCCACCTAGTGGAATATCTGCCTGAAGAAACTGGTGCCGAAAGGAGGCGTTCGACTACAGAGTTAGAGAGGTGCTCGGGCGATTCCAGTGCATTCCCTATTTCAGATCGGCTGAGACGGGCTATGCTGCCACTTCCACCGAACGCCATGAAGACGAAACCCATCTGCATGCGGCTTGGAAATGGTTTTCAAGGGAGGAGTACAGTTCCATATCGTGTAGGGACTTGCCCTGATCCATCACGTCGCACAAGGCGATGGCGCCTTTCCCAAATTCCCTGAGAGTCATGGTCTGAGTTCGTTACTTCCCCTTCGCGTCCGCCTCCTCAACAGCGGACAGGTTCGTCCCAGGCATACGCGACTCCTCCCTCATTGGTCAATCACCAGAAACCGGTCGCGCCATGACGTGCCGCACCGAAGCCAGCGGGACTATGAGGCCCCCTGGTCTTTTCCGACACTAGGAAACTCCCTAGGTCCGACCTGCGTGGCTGCACGAACGGCCTCATAGACAAACCTCATTCGCTTTGATATTCTTTGCTTTAGAAGAGAACCTGGCCTGGCAGCACCGGCCGTTGAAGCCTCACCATGTGTATTCTGGGGGGGATCATGGCCAAGATGCTGTGATCAGCGACGAGCAGGGCATCCGGAGTCCTCACCGCGAGCACCCTCTACTCGGAAGGGTTGCGACGTGATGCACTCGCTGACAGTGGTCGGAGGGCCTGAGCTCTTTTCGCCGCGAACGCCCGGATGTCGTGGTGCTTGATCTGAAGATGCCGGAGATGGATGGAATGGCGGTCTTACAACATCCGTGCTCCCAGATCCAGGCCAGCCGGTCGTATCAGCTCAACAGGGGGCAGGACTTCCAGGAGGCAGAAGAGCGGTTCCGGGACGATGTGGCGTCAGCGAAATATGCTCGAGAGAATTTTTCTGCTTCACACCGCCTGGGAGATGCATTGAAACGTGCCCTCGCCGCATCCCAATCCACCGCTCTCGCCAGCGCGTCCACCCCAAGACTGCGACCATCGAAAGGGTATGTCATGACACGGGCTCAAGCTGCGGCATTACAAGCGATATGGAGCAGCTGCCCTGACCCACCACTCTGGCGAGCACCTGGATCAGCAAATGCGGGACCGATGTGAGAACGGCTATTTGCCGGGGAACTATCACTGTCTTTTTGTGCGGATGAATCTGTTGTCCATGCATCATCTTCTATGTCCGGAGTGAGCCACTCCCGCGTTGACCGCTTGCCCGCTGCACTCTGCCGCGTACCTCATCTACGATCCTGGGTCAAAGGCTTATCCCGCCTCACCGCGGCGCCGCGGGGACTGGGAAGATGAGGGCGTCGGGCGGGCGCGGATCTAGGGAACTTCCGAGTGGCAGCACTTTTGGGGACAGGCTAGGATGAAGGTGGCGCCATAAGAAACCGCGATGGAACCACGGCCTACGCCACGTTGGCCACGTGGGACATGCTTCGCCTGGGGACCATCTCGGAATCGTCGCGAAGGCTCGATGCTGGTCGGCATCGGGCCTTTGTTCTGTCTGGCGATGCAGAGCAAGCGGGCGCGGGTGCGCTAGTGATCACGACTGGGGCGATTCCTAGTAGGCCCGTTCTCCTGGATAGAGCACAATGAACCATGTCAGAAAACGCGATGGGAACACGGCCACAGCGGACGCGTTGTGAACGAGCCGTGAACGCCATGGGAATTCTGATGGAGTTTTGATCAGTGAAGGCCCGGCTCCGAGAAGGGAACCGGGCCTTCGTATTATCTAGATGAGAGCACACGCAGACGGAGGAGGGGAGCATGATGACACTATTTATGGTTGGCCTTGGGGCTGCCCTCGTAGTCATGATCGTCGGGATCGGGTTGGCTCTCTCCAAAGATGTGACGGACCTGATTGATTTCGCATACGACCTCAATAACGCCCCACGGCGCGGCTGAGGTACCCGTTCGACCGGTGCGGTGATGGGGACTATTCCCGCTTTCCTTACAGGTGTTTCCTCCACAAAACTAGGGGTTCTCCCGGTAGCGCGTTTCCACCGGTTCGGATACCTATACGAGAGACGCACTGGTGGACCATCGCGTCGCAAACCACCTACGACAGCATGATGGATCAGCGAGGAAGGACCGGCACAATGATCAGAATCGAAGACGCACGACATGGCTGGGTGTTCTCCGCGTATCGGGAATCCTGGTTCACTGTGCGGAGGTCCAATGTCCCGGCCATCGGAAGCCGCTGAAGCTCACGATCTCCGTTGGGAAGATCGACGGTTTCTCGGCCGACATACGGAAACAAATCGAAGCGCTTCAGCGAGAGATGGCAAAATCTGAGACTGGTGCGAGCCCAATTGGTTGATTATCAGCAGAAACACGGGGGCGAAGAATGACAGCCCCACACATTCTTGCCTCTCCTGCCGGCATGCAGTCCGACTCATGTGCGCGTACTTGCTGTCCCAAGTCGCACGCGTTACCAAATCGTAGGAGGAGCCTGGCCTGCGCTAGGCTCCGGCGCGCATGGATTTCTTTAGGGAAAGGATGGATCGGAACGATGACCCATCGTATCGACACACCAGAACGGCGGCGGAGCTAACGGATTCCGCAGTCAGTGCCCCTGTTCGTGAGGTGCCTGGATCCTGCTTTTACATTCGCGGGCAATCTCAAGACCGTCGAGGTGAGTCGCCACGGCTGCGTGATTCATGCGCTCCGTCCTTTCCTACGGGGCAGCGAATTGCACCTGGATCTCCTGCACGGCCAGCGCACGGTCACCGCACGCGTCGTACACTCACACCCGATTGGAACGGGCATATTCCATACGAAATGGACCGTCGCGCTGGAGCTCGACACACCGGGAGACCGGCTGGATGGGTGAACCCGCTGCCACCAGATTGGTCCAGGACTCCGGAGCAGCAGCGGCACAGCGACGAATTTCCTTCAGGTTCCAACAGCGATACCCCTCACGAGAACCGGTGGTGATGATGCGTACAACGGCGCGGCATGGGAAGGAGAAAGGAGGATCTCATGGGAGAGATACTCGGTGATGTCGCGAGCAATCAGAAGGGACGCATGGAGGTCTCGCACGCTCGGCCCGGCATTATGCTCCTCACGTCGTCCAGGCAATTACTCTATAAGAATCGGTGGGCATCGGATCTGTGCCTGCAAAATCATTCAATCCCAGGACGGGAAAACGGCAAACGGGGTGCTTCCGCCAGCCGTCGCGAGTCTCGTCGACGAAATCTGTAAGATCCTCGAAGTCCGAACCGATCCGAAAGGACTGGGAGCAGATTCAACTCAGCCGCTGTCGTGGACATGCCTCACAGTTTCGTGCTCTTGTGCGGCACGGCGTTAATTGATCAGACCAACTGCGGAAGCACGAATCGCTCATCGTGCTCAGCGAGGTCGGGATTGGCGCGTGGCAGGACACGGTCCTCGCCCAGGCGAAGGAGAAGTTCCACCTGACCGCACGCGAAACCACGGTGGTGCAACAGCTCTTGAAAGGCTGGACCAATAAGGAAATCGCCAACGAAATGCGACTCGCGGAGCAGACAATCAAGGAGTACTTCAAACACATTTTTAGAAAAAACAAGCACCACCACGCGCACCGGAATCATCATGAAGATTATTCACTCTGGGATTATGTCAGGACACCACCAATTCCTCACCACTTGTGGCGATACCGACGATGAGTGGTGTGCCCAGCGAGGTGGTGGCATCGGCCACAGGAGCCCTGATCGCTGTACACTCTCGCCTGAACGCAGAATCTACCAGCATGCGAGAATTCTGGCGAAAGGGGATCACAATGACGCGACCGCTGAGGAAGTAACTGGCCCGGCCTATCTCTGGCGCGAGAAGAACACGCAATACAACGTGAAGACCAAGAGTTCTGAAAGAGTCACATCATCCCGATAAGCAGCACAAGGCTCACCAAGGCCTGTGCTCAGGCAAATCCCCGCCGTCTTGCCGTCATATATCATGAACAAGACGTGATCGGAATCATGGTGTGAGGAGATCCATGCGCCACTGTGTCGCTCGGGACCACTTGAGAGAGGAGGAAGGGCCTTCGAATATGCTTATTTACTTATCGTTTCAGGCATCGGCTGGCCCGTTACTGCCAATTCGGGGACCGACGCACCCATGATCTTGTCTACCTGTCCATCCTCATTCAATTGAATGGTCACACGATCGCCGACCGACAGATTCCGAATCAGATCCGGTTTCTTCACCTCAAGGTATATGGGTTTGCCTAGATCGGTTCTGATCGTCCTCTTCCACTCGAGACATCCAAGGCAGACAATGTGCCAGCTACCTCGTATGGCTTCGATGCCTCGGGTTTCTCGCGGTTGGAGCCTGCACCGTCCGCCATTGCCGGCATCCATCCTGAAACAAGAATCAGACACATGAGGATCCTCAGCATGTTTCTGTCATGTAGCATTCTCGGTTTATGGGAGATCAACGTTCCGTCAGATGGCGTGATCGGGGTCGGCATCCTGACCTCTATCGTGTGGGTTGAGGTGGAATTGGTTGCGGTGGCGTCGGATCTGTCGGTCCCGGGCCTCCCGGTTGGGGAAGGGGATTCGGCGAAGGTGAGGGAGCAGGATGCGTGGGTCCTGAATGGGTTTCGGGTCCCCGTTTGATGCGGCTCCATGACCGTCATGAAGCCTACCATCGCCAACACACACACCAGTCCCGCTCCTGCCTGTTGCCTCATGGAGTTCATGGGACAAAAATGGTTACCACCATTGGCCTCTTCTTTCCGCTGAACACTGAATACGCCAGATGCTATTGCTTAGGTCAGGCATACTCTAAGCTCCCTCAGTCGGTTCTAGCACTGGGAGTTTCCCTAGATTTCAAAATCGCGAAAGAGGGGGATCGACTATGACGCACGACGAAAGGTACTGCACGAATTGCCAGGATTATCACCTGAGGCTATCTGGCAACGGCGTCACGAAGGCTTGCGGCGAAACTCTGGATTATCCGGCAGGCCCTGCGTGTCCGCCATGAACGGCCACAGGCGTTTGGCACCCAGGGGAAGTATTCTCCGCTATACACCCGAGGGGAGAAATCTGCACATGTTGTCAGCTTCCTGCGAGGTGAAGAGGTGATTACCATTGCTCCACGCTTGTTCCTGAACTTACAAGATGGGTGGCATCACACCGTGATCGATTTGCCCGAAGGACAGTGGCGCCAGGAATTCGATGGCCAGGTATTTGACAGCGGGCCCTGTCAAATGGGGGATGTGTTGCATACGTTCCCGTCGGGCTATTGTCCAAAATGGAATAGACGCTGCTGGTCTGACGCACGAGTTATTTCAGCGGCATTCCGCGCTAGACTTCAAAGCAGATCCCCAATTGTTGATGTTCACTTCACCGCCACTCGACCGCGCCGAATCCGGAGCTCCCGAGCAGGACATACATGAGACTGATGGTTTCGACCGTTTGGTCCCGGTACTCCACGGTCGGATACTGGGCGTCCCGGTGTGAGATGAGATACCGGAGCGCGACGCCATGTTGGCCAATGACCCGGAGGGTGAACGAACCTTCTCCACGCAGCATATTTTCCTCTCCCTGTTCGGAGGCAAAGCAGGCTACTGACATAGTACTCGCGCCCCTGTGAGGTCAATCATCGCTCGGTCGCCGAAGATCAGACGGAGAGCAAGTAAGCCTTGCGGGGTCACCCCATAGTGATAATCCCGCTCCTCCGTGCGCTGGATGCTGCCGGCCGCGCCATAGCCGGCGCCGGCCAGAGCCGTGCCCTGGAGCGCCACTGCATGCGACAACCACGATTGCCAAGTCGTCCCGAGCGAGAGCGCGGTGCTGGACACGCGGAATACTTGGGGAGAAATCATAGTCAGAAGCTCCCGAAGAGACCCCAGACTCCGCGAGTGGCATCACCGGACTCATAGGTGCGACCGAGCAGGAGCCCCGCGTATTGAGACTCTCCAGAGTATTCGCCGTGACGGCGGTCACGTGGAAATCGAAATAGTCGAACGGGCGTGTGTAACTATAGCCGGGCTTACCGGGAGACCATACGTGAAGGTGAAATCTCCCACAGCGCCATGCTCTTTGACGCTGGAGGAGACGTTCTGGCTGCTTGAGGTCAGCGTTCCACCTAATTGCAGGCGCAGGAACGTGGCAGGTTGGTGGCTCGGGAACACCGCGTCGAACTTGTTACCGAACGCCAGACGGTTGAGTCCAGTAGGGGGCGAAATCACAGCCGCGCCCAATTCACGCCAGAAACCGGGCCTGCCGTCCTCGGTCTCCAGCAGCAGACTGGCCATGCGAAAAAATGGTTCGCCCATGAATGACCCACCGATGGGCGTCGCGATCATGTCGTTGATCGAAGGATCCAGTCGTTTCGCCGCCCATTTCCCAGAGATAACTCCCGGCGCTGCTATACAGAAACGATTCCCAGAAATTGAGGCCCGTCGAGCCGAGCTAGACCGTAGTAGATGCTCCCGCCGTAGGGTGCAGGAACTGGTTGACAGAAAACTGGTCGTTGTCGATCACCCAATGCGGATCAGTCACGTGCTGCCAGAACGTATCGACTGTGGTTTGGTACACAGCTTTAGGCTCGACAAAATGCCGGTCGTACTGATTGAGCAAGAGCAAGTAGGCCGGAATTTCAACGGCGGGAAGGAAGTAGCTGCGACCGGCCCCCGTCTCCCAATTTAAGGGCGTATTCCACCATTCGGAAGGGGTTTGAAAAAGGGTGGGGATTGACCCGATTCAGATGACGGGTCATCCGCGGGGATTGGCCCCTGTATTTCAGGGAGCGGCCCCTCGCTGGGCGGGCTCTGGGGCACGAACTTCGGCGAGGCCTTGGCCAGCCATGATGAGTGCAAGCGCGAGAGCGCTGGGGAGCAGTAGGCTTCGCGGGCGCTGAATGTAAACCCTGGACCGCTCATCTTCCCATCAACCGTTCTGCGGTTCGGTGATACTGAGTTACCCCCGCACTCCGGGAGGTCACCTTGATATGTATTGCTTGTTTCATAATTCGGCCATTCTGGAGTAAGCACCATTCCAGACCAAGACCGATACTGGGAGAACTCCCTAGCTTGAACCCATAGCTATATTTTTGATCTAAAAGGTTCGCGGGAAAGATAGTTGCGCTGGCGCCGGAGGAGGTGAGTTTTATGCTGGCTTGGTGGCTGCGTGGTAGTAGCGAGACTGGCAGATGCGAATTCTATCTTATTGGAGACTGCTTAAAGGTTTGAGAGATACATGATCGTATTTCGACTCCTCCTGATCAACGAAGAGTTGATTGATCCGTGTTCCACTCAAGCTAGTGCAAATATTTTCTCTGTCAAGATAATCGAACCTTTTTTCATGCGAAAGTTCCCATCCAGAGGGAATAGTACTATGCGACAGGATTAGTGTAAGCGGTTCAGCGACTGGAAGGTCGTGACGTGAGCGACTTCCAGGCAGGCCATTTGCTTACGGAAACGATTCTCATTCTCCGTGAGATCGTTCCTCAAAGAGTTCACACCGGACCCCTGTTGGACAACCCGACAGCCCCCGGTCACTCAACCCGAGTGCTGCGCCCTGTGATCACATGGATCGCGACCAAGATGACCCTGATCACGAACAGGATCCAGGAAATCTGGACCGCGACGGCTGACACCCCGGCGAGATTCAGGGCACCGGCAATCAAGCCGACCACCAGAAACATAAGTGCAAAGTAGAGCATGGCCTACCCTCTCTATGAAATTCGATGCTAATAAACCCTAATCTTGCACAGCCCGTTTAGGCCACTGGGAATTTCCCAGTTTCGGTCGAATGATAGAAAAGGACTCTAATGATTCCAGTCAGTTACAGCTTGAAATCGATCTGCCCCCAGCTGTTAGGCCACCGGTTTAGTTCGTTCACGCCGACAAGCCGATCGGTGTGACCATGCGGGTCTCTGGGGCTGGTGGCCGATACCCCAGCGCACTATGCGGGCGACGCGTGTTGTACTGACGGCGCCAGCGTTCGACGAGGACTTGGGCTTCCTGCAGCGTATAGAAGAGTTCCCCGTTCAAGAACTCATCCCGTAGGTTGTTCGGTGATGCTGAGTTTGCGACACGCGTCGACCACGCCGAGCCCTTTGCCCAGCTCAATCTCGATGGTCCGCAATTGCCCAATGATCTCTTCCGCTGTATACCGTTTCCGTGCCATGCCCCCTCCTTTCGTCAGCCGGAAATCCTAACCCGGACCTGACCTGGTTTAAAGGGAGCAGATCATCATGCTCGGACACATACGAGAGAACCGCTTCTTCATCCACCGACACCCGCTCCCACTCTATTCTTCACACCCGCACTTCAACCAGGAACAACCGGGCATCGTTTCACGCCCGCCGCACACTTCTGTAACGTAACTTCGAAATTAGCCGGCGTGGTCACGATGATCCCCTCACCCCTTAGCCATTGCGCCGGCATGATCGCATCCCCACTACAATACGAAACCCTTCGCGAGGCTTCTATCCCTTGCCTTCTATGCATCGATTCACGTCTTCAAACACCTGGCTGACATAATCCAAATGCGCCGTGGGGTTCTGGCGATAGGCCTGGCAGCAGGACTTCGGCTATTTCCGCCGCACAGGCCTTTCGATCCTCCAGCAAGCTGATCCGGCTGCCGGCGCTTTCAAACCCTCGGCTCACTGCAGGCGTTGAGCAGGAGAGGGGCGACCACGATCGCGGCTGCCTGTCTTCCTCGAAGACCCGCTCCCTGCCTATGTTCCAATCACGCTCCGGCGAACAGTTCGTGCCACACCTAAGAAGGGAAAAACAGCCGGATGAGCGAGCCCCACATTCGTAGGGGCTGCCTTCATCCGCGCATTAATGGAGCGGCTGCGGCCTCGCCATAGAGGAAGTCATCCATCATGACGATGTCATGCGTCCCATCATCATTCGGCCCGGCGCAGCATCGCCGCTCGTGATCCGGACTCGCGCGGATGCGCGCGTCGCAAAGAGATGCCGAGGAAGGAAAGACTTCCATCGCCCGGCGAGAGCAATACGTAACTGAACGAAGTAATACC
>ERZ1370068.11047-contig-9696_pt1 | contig 64552 bp, 92 predicted proteins | sample MGYA00561227_ERZ1370068 | MGnify/ENA primary metagenome ERZ1370068 (study PRJEB38410, sample SAMEA6850437) | metagenome | study: Metagenomic assessment of the ecological functions of the soil: analysis of the soil microbiota associated with the... | reverse complement strand
TGCCATTGCTCCCGGCGACGACGTGGTGCTCTGACGTGCCGGCTCGGTGTCGAGGCAACGCATCAGCAGCGCGTCCGGGCGGCGGCTTCGATGTGCTGAACGCGTCGGCTCGACGCACATCGGCGACGACGAAGCGTCGGCGGCGCGATCGACACCACCACGGTGTCATTGACCGCCTCGCCAACGGTGGCTGAAGGCGGCGCGATCACCTACACCGCGTCGCTGACTGCCGCGGCGCAGACGCCGGTGGCCGGTAACGCTGCTCCAGCGGCGCCACGATCAGCATTGCAGCCGGCAGCGGAGCAGCGTAGCGCCAGCGTGGCTCGCGCCGAGCGACGACGCGATCGTCGATGCCGGCACCGTGTCGACCACGATCAGCGAGCGCCAGCGGCGGCAACTTCGAGAACCTCGCGAGTCAACCCGGCGGCGGCCACCACAGCGGTCACCGACACCATCAACACCACGACGGTGTCGCTGAGCGCCACGCCCGCGGTGGCCGAGCGGCACCATCGTCTACACCGCATCGCTGACCAGCGCGGCGTGGTCACCGGTGACCGTCACGCTGTCCAACGGCGCCGTGATCACCGTCGCCGCCGGCGCGCCGGGCGGCAGCGTCCAGCGTGGCCGCACCGAGCGACGACGTGTACGTCGACGCCGGCAGCGTGTCGGCCACCATCACGGCAGCCCGCCGGCGGTAACCTCGAGGCGTCTGGCCATCAACCCGGCTGCCGGCGACGACGTCGATCTTCGACACGGTCGACACCACCCACTGTCTTGCCACTGCCAGGCGCAGCGGTCGCCGAGGGCGGAGTTCATCGGTCTGCACCGCCGTCATTGACGAGGCGGCGCAGGCCCGGTGAGCGTCACTGCCGCCAAGCAGCGCGATGATCACCATCGCCGCAGGCGCCAGCAGCAGCTTGGCGCAAGCGTCGCCGCCCAGGCGGACGACGCCCACGTGGATGCCGGCAACGTGATCGGCCACATCATCGCGGCCAGCGGCGGCAACTTCGAGAACCTGATCGTCAGCCGGTTGCGGCCATGACAGCGGTCAGCGACACGATCGACACCACGACCGTCAGCCTGAGCGCCGACGCCCAGCGCGTGGCCGAAGGCGGCTCCGATCGGCATGCACCGCCGCGCCGACTTCGGTGGCGTTGTCGGCGGTGATCGTGACCCTGGCCTGTCGACCAGCGGCGCCGTGATCACCCATCCGCACCCGGCGCGAGCTCCGGCAAGCGCCAGCGCGTCGCCAGCGCGCCGAGCGACGACGTGATCATCGATGCCGGCGGCGTGTCGACCAACGGATCAACGGCGCCAGCGTGACGGCAATCTCGAAGCGCTAGCGATCAATCCCGCCGCCGCGACAGCCTGCAGAGCCACCGTGACACCATCGACACCACGACGGTGTCGCTGACCGCCACGCCGAGCGTGTCGCAGGTGGCTCGATCGTTCTGCACCCGCGTCACTGACCAAAGTGCCGCGGTCACGCCTCTGTGACGGTGACGCTCGACAACGGCGCGACGATCACCCATCGCCGCCGGCGCTGGTTCTGGGACGGTGAAGCGTCACCGCCGCGCTGAAGGCGACGACGTCCCACGTCGGCTTTGCCGGCAGCGTGGCGGCCGCGATCCCAGCAGCGCCAGCGGCGGCGGCTTCGCGAATCGCGCGGTCGACTCGACGCCGGCCGCCACCAGCATCGCTCTGACACCATCGGACACCGACTGGCGATCGCTCACCGGTGCTGCCTCCCGTGGCCGAAGGCGCGAGCGCGAGCTACCGTGTCGCTGACCAGAGTGCCGCGCAAGTGCGGTGGCAGACGGATCACCCGCCTCGCCTGCGGCGGCACCGCCCGCCAACGGCGTCAGACTACGCGGGATGGCTGGCCCGGCGCCGCGATCCCCGCCGGCAGCGGCCGCGCGACCTTCAATGTCGCCCACGATCAACGATGCTGCTGGCCGAGGGCGCCGCTGAGACCTTCAACCACGCGTCGCGCCAGCGTCACCGCCACCGGCGGCAGCTACGAAAGAACCACTGGCGAGTCAGCGGCGTGCGCCAACAGTGTGGCGCACCGACGATGTCGACGACGACACCGCCGAACATCAGCGTGTCGGATACCACCGTGGTCGAAGGCGGCTCGCCATCTTCACCGTCAGCCTGTCGACGCCGTAGCACAACGCCGATCACTGTTTCACGCCGACGCTTGCCAGTGGCACGGCGCACCGTGGGCACCGACACCGGCACCGCGCTCGAGGCCTTCAACGGTCATCGCGTGGGTGCCCGTCAGCGGCGCCGGGGTCGACGCTCGCCGCCGGCGGCGTGACGTCGGTGCAGGTGCGTGTGGCAACGCCCGACGACCTGAGCTGCCGACAGCGGCGAGACCTTCACCCTCACCGCCACCGCGACCTCAGGCGTCACCGCAACACCACCGCCACCGGCACGGCCACCATCCACCGACGAGGCGAGCGCCGACGTCACCAGTGGTGTCTGGCCGCCACGCCGAGCGTGGCCGAAGGCGGCAGCATCGTTCTACACCGCAAGCGCTGACCAACGCGGCCGCGAGCCGCCGGTGACGGTCGACGCTGTCGAACAACGCGCATCATCACCATCGCGACCGGCTGCGACCACCGGCAACGTCGAGTCCGTGGCGCGCCCGGCGACGACCGCGTATCCCGACGCCGGCAGTGTGGCTGGCCACGATCACCAGCGCCAGCGGCGGCGACTTCGAAGCTCGGTGCCGGCAACACCGCCTGCGGCCACGACCGTCACGCGACACGATCGACACCACCGACCGTCAGCCTCGACCGCCACGCCGACGCGTCGCCGAAGGTGGCAGCATCGTCTACACGGCGATCGCTCACCGGCCCCTGCACTGTCGACCGTGACGGTGAACCTGTCAACAACGGCGCATCGATCACCATCGCGGCCGGCGCAGCAGCCGGCATCACGGGCCGCGCTGCACCGAGCGACTGACGTGATACGTCGACGCCAGCAGCGGTTGTCGGCCACGATCAGCCAGCGCCAGCGGCGGCAACTTCGAGAACCTGGCGGTCAACGCCGCGCCGGCCACCACCGCCATCACCGACACGCGATCGACACCACCACCGTGTCGCTCAGCGCGACGCCGAGCGTCGCCGAGGGCGGCAGCATCACTCTACACCGCCATCGCTCACCAGCCCGGCCGACACCGCGATGACGGTGACGCCTGAGCAACGGCGCCACCGATCAACATCGCGTCCGGTGCAGCAGCGGAGGTCGTCAGCGTGCCGCGCCCGGGCGACGACGTGATCGTCGACGCCGGCAATCGGTGTCGGTGTCCATCATCACGCGCCAGCGGCGGCAACTTCGAGAACCTGGCGATCAACCCGGCGCCGGCGATCACCAGCGTCACCGACACGATCGACACGACCACGGTGTCGCTGACCGCCACACCGAGCGTCGCCGAAGGCGGCAGCGATCGTCTATACCGGCGTCGCTCACCGCGCTCGGCGCAGACCGACGTCACCGTGACGCTGCCGAGCGGCCGCACGATCACCATCGTTGCCGGCTCCGACCAGCGGCAGCAGTCAGCGTGCCCGCGCCGAGCGACGACGTCGTACCTCGACGCCGGCAGCGGTGACGGACCGCATCACCACAGCCACCGGCGGCGGCTTCGAGAGCCTGGTGCCATGAACACCGCCCTCGCGGTCACCAGCATCAGCGACACCATCGACACCACCACCGTCGTCGCTGACTGCCACGCCCGAGCGTGGCCGAAGGCGGCAGCATCGTCTACCGCTGCAGTCGCTGACCGGCCCGGCGCTGTTCGCCGTGACGGTGACGTTGTTGCAGCGGTGTGACGATCGGCATCGCGGCAGGCGCGAGCAGTGCGCAGCGTCAGCGTGGCGGCGCCGAGCGACGACGCCAGCGTCGACGCCACGCGGCGTCACCGATCATACGTGTCGGCCAGCTGGCGGCAACTCGAAAGCCTCCTGGTCAACGCGCACGCCGGTTCGTCACGCACGTTGCTGGCCGACATCGATCGACACCACCACGGTGTCGCTGACGGCCAGTCCAAGCGTCGCCGAGGGCGTGCAGCATCACCTACACTGCGTCGCTCAACCTCCCGCCGCAATCGGCGGTGACGGTAACCCTGAGCAACGGCGCGACGATCGCCATCGCCGCGGGTCTGAGCAGCGGCAGCGTCAGCGTGTAGCGCGCCCGGCGACGGACGTGCACCGCGGACGGCAGCATCGTCACGGCCTCGATCGCCACCGCCAGCAGGCGGCGGCTTCGAAAGCCTGGCGGCCGATACCACGATCGGCGGGTCACGATGGTCACCGACACGATCGACACCACGACCGTGTCGCTTGACCGCCAGCCCAAGCGTCGCCGAGGGCGGCAGCATCGTTTACACAGCGAGCCTGACCCACCCTGCCGATACCGCGGTGACGGTGACGCTGGAGCAACGGCGCAACGATCAACATCGCGGCCGGTGCGAGTTCCGGTGCCGTGGGCGTGCTGGCGCCCACCGACGACGTGTACGCCGATGCCGGCAGCGTGTCGACCACGATCAGCAACGCCACCGGCGGCAACTTCGGAGAGCCTGGTGGTCAACGCCACACCGGGCGACGACCGGCATCACCGACACGGTCGACTATCACCACGGTGTCGCTGACCGCGACACCGGGCGTGGCTCGAAGGCGGCAGCATCGTCTACACGGCGTCGTTGACCAGCGCGGCGCTGTCGCCAGTGGCGGTGGCGCTGTCGAACGGCAGCATCATCACGATCGCCGCTGGGTCGAGCAGCGGCAGCGTCGGCGTCGCCGCCCCGAGCGGCAGCGACGCCTACGTCGACGCTGGCGAGCGTCTCGACCGCGATCGCGAGCGCAAGCGGTGCGCACGTTCGAGAGCCTGGTCGTCAACCCGGTGGCAGCGACGACCGCGATCACCGACACGATCGACACGCACCACCGTGTCGATCACCGGTGCGGCAAGCGTCCGACAGGCGCGACCGCAGGCTACACGGTGTCGCTGACCAGCGCCGCGCGGCAGCGCCGTCACCGTCACCCTCGCCTACAGCGGCACTGGCCGCCGACGGCGCACGACTTCAGCGGCGTGGCCACGCGTCACGATCGCGAGCGGCAGCAATGGCGCAACCTGAACATCGCGACGATCGACGACGCGCTGTTCGAAGGCAACGAGAGATTCACCGTCTCGCTGGTGTCGGCCACCGGTGGCAATTTCGAGAACCTCTCCTCGATCAGCGGCGGCGCTGGCAGCGTGAGCGACCACGCTGGTCGAGAACGACTGGCATGCCCTCGATCGCCGTGTCAGCCTGATGCGGTGGTCGAGGGCGCCTCGCCGTCTTCACGGTGAGCCTGTCCAACGCCGGCGCGACGCCGACCGACGCTTCACGCCGGTGCTCGCCAGCGGCAGCTGCAACCGTCGGCACCGACACCTCGAGCGTCGTGAAGTATTTCGACGGCAGCGCGTGGTCGCGGTCGGCGGCGCGGGTGTCGCGATTCCGGCTGGCAGCACTGCGCTGCAGGTGCGCGTCGCGACGATCGACGACGCCGATCGCCGACAGCGGCGAGACCTTCACGCTGACCGCCAACGTGACCGCGGGGCCACCACCAGCGTGGCCGCCACCGGCACCGCCACGCTGAGCGACGAGGCCGTGCCCGACACCGGTGCTCGTCAGCTCTGGGCGGACCGGCGGCCGTGATCGAGGGCACCATGGCTGGCGGCTACACGGTCGGCCTAGTCGCAGCCGGCGGTCACGCCGGTGACCGTGGCGCTGAACTACAGCGGCACCGCGACCAATGGTGTCGACTACACCGGCGTCGTCAACGTCACGATCCCGGTGGGCGCAAGCAGCGTCACATTCGCGCTGGCCGACCAGCGACGACGTGATCGCCGATTCCGGCGAGACGATCGTCGTGTCGCTGGGGGGCGATCAGCGGCGGCGGCTTCGAAGCGATCGCCGCCGACCCGGGCAGCAACAACATCACCTCACGACGATCAGCGACGAAGCGCCGCTCGACCGTGACATCGGTGTCGCTCAGCGCCACCGCATCGGTGGGCGAAGGCGGCAGCATCGTCTACACAGCTACGTGACCAACGCGGCCAACACGACCGGTGACGGTGAATCTGTCCAACGGCGGCGACGATCACGTCATCGCCGCCGGCGCGAGCAGCGGCACGACGAGCGTCGCGGCCCCGAGCGACGACGTCTACGTCGATGCCGGCACCGTGTCGGCGACCATCACGACGGCCAGCGGTGGCAACTTCGGAGGACGCTGGCCGTGAACCCGGCCGCGGCGGTGACCAGCGATCACCGACACCGCCGACACCACCACGCGTCAGCCTGACCGCGACGCCCGAGCGTCGCCGAGGGCGGCAGCATCGTCTGCACCGCCAGCCTGACGCGCCCCGCCGATACCGCTGTGACGGTGACGCTGAGCAACGGCGCGACGCATCAACATCGCCGCCGGTGCGAGCACTGGCACCGATGAGGCGTGCTGGCACCCACCGACGATGTGTGTTGTCGATGCCGGCGGCGTGTCGGCCGCGATCAGCAGCGCCAGCGGCGGCAACTTCGAGAACCTGGTGGTCAACGCCGGCGCCGGCGACGACCGCCATCACCGACACGATCGACACCACGACGGTGTCGCTGACGGCCAGTGCCAGCGTCGCCGAAGGCGGCAGCATCGTCTACACATGGCCTCGTTGACCAGCGCGCGGCGGCGTCGCCGGTGACGGTCGACGCTGTCCAACGGTGCCACGATCACCATCGCCACCGGCGCGAGCACGGGTTCGGTGAATGTCCTCGCACCGGGCGACGACGTATACATCGACGCCGGCAACGTGTCGGCCACGATCAACACCGCCACCGGCGGCACGTTCGAGGCGCTGGCGATCAGCCGGCCGCGGCCACCACCGCGATCAGCGACACGATCAACAGCACGACGGTGAGCCTCACCGCCACGCCGAGCGTGGCCGAAGGCGGCACGATCGTCTACCACCGCATCGCTGACCAGTGCGCCCAGTCACCGGCTGACCGCGACGCCGTCCAACGGTGCCACGATCGTCATTGCCGCGGGGTCGAGCTCGGGCAGCGTCAATGTGGCCGCGCCCGGCGAAGACGTGTACGCCGATGCGGGCAACGTCTCGGCCAGCATCAACACCGCGTCGGGTGGCAACTTCGAGACGCTGGCGATCAATCCGGCCGCGGCCACGACGTCGGTCACCGACACCCCTCGACAACCACCACCGTCAGTCTGAACGCCATCGCCGAGCGTCGCGGAGGGCGGCGTCATCGTCTATACCGCGTCGCTGACGAGCGCAGCGCAGACCCCGGTCAGCGTGACGCTGGAGCAATGGCGCAACGATCGTCATCGCGACCGGCGCGAGCACCGGTTCGGTCAACGTGCCGGCACCGAGCGACGACGTGCTGATCGACGCCGGCAGCGTGTCGGCCACCGATCAGCAGCGCTACGGGCGGCGGCTTCGAGGGCCTGGCGGTCAACGGCGCCGCAGCAACCACGAGCGATCAGCGACACGATCGACGCCACCACCGTGTCGTTGTCGGCCACGCCGAGCGTCGCCGAGGGCGGCAGCATCGTCTACTCCGCCACCCTCACCTCGGCCGCACAGACCGCGGTGACGGTGAGCCTGGCCAACAGTGCCACCATCACGATCGCCGCGGGCGCGGGCTCGGGTACGGTCAGCGCGCGCGCACCGAGTGACGACGTGTATGTCGACGCCGGCAGCGTGTCGACCAGCATCGTCACCGCCTCGCGGTGGAAACTTCGAGAGCCTGGTGGTCAACGGCGCGCCGGCGACCACGACGATCACCGACACGGTGGACGCGAGCACAGCGAGCCTCACCGCGTCGGCCAGCGTGGCCGAGGGTGGCTTTATCGTCTACACGGCGTCGCTGAGCAGCGCGGCGCAATCGCCGGTGACGCGTGACGTTGAACAACGGCGCGACGATCATCATCATCGCGCACCGGCGCCAGCTCAGGCACCGTGAGTGTGGCGGCGCCGAGCGACGACGCGATCATCGACGCCGGCAGCGTGTCGGCCACGATCAGCACGGCCACCGGCGGCAACTTCGAGAATCTCGCGGTCAACCCGCAGCGGCGGCCACCGCGATCACCGACACGATCGACGCCACCACGGTGAGCCTGACCGGCAGCGCGTCGGTCGCCGAGGGTGCGCAGCGGTTCATACACCGCTCAGCCTGCACCAGCCCCGCGGACACTGCGGTGACCGTGACGCGTGGCCTACAGCGGCAGCGCGCGTCAACGGCACCGACTACACAGGCGTGGCCACGGTCACGATCCCGGCCGGCAGCCAGCAGCTGCGACCTTCAGCATTGCCGACCATCGACGACGCGCTGGCCGAAGGCGCCGAGAGCTTCTCGGTCAACACCGGCCCGGCCAGCGGCGGCAACTCTCGAAAAGTTCCTGGTGCACGCCGGCGGCGGCGCGTCATCGGCGACCACCGGCATCGTCGACGACGACATCTCTGACCGTGAGCCTGACGCGCCACGCCGAGCCTCACCGAGGCCGGCGGCACCATCGTCTACACCGCCGACGCTCACCCAGGCCCCGCGACGGCGATGACCGTGACGCTGAGCAACGGCGCGACCATCGTGATCGCCGCTGGCGCACTCAGCTGGCGCGTGAACGTGCCGGTCGGCGCCGACGACGACGTCTACGTCGACCCCAGCAGCGTCGAGCGCCAGCATCAACGGCACCAGCGGCGGCGGCATCGGCATCGCGATCGCACGCGACGCCGGCGGTGACCACGATCACCGACACGATCGACACCACCACGGTCACGCCTGAGCGCCACGCCCAGCGTCGCCGAAGGCGGCAGCATCATTGTCTACATCGCGATGCTGACGCAGCGCGGCCGCGCCGTCACCGGTGACCGTGACGCTGTCCAACGGCGCGACGATCAACATCGCAGCCGGTGCCACGAGCCGGCAGCACGAGCGCGGCTGCGCCAGCCGACGAGACGTGTACTGCCGACGCCGAGCTCGGTGTCCGCCACCATCACCGCGCGTCGCGGTGGCAACTTCGAAGCGCTGGCCATCAACCCGGCCGCCGCAATGACCGCGATCACCGACACGATCGACACCACGACAGTCAGCCTGACGTCGCGACCGCGTCGGTGGCCGAAGGCGGCAACATCGTCTACACCGCATCGCTGACCAGCGCCGGCCCAGTCGGCAGTGACGGTGACGCTGTCCAACGGCGCCACCGATCACCATCGCCACCGGCGCCAGCAGCGGCAGCGTGAGTGCGCCGGCCCCGGCCGACGACGTGTACGTCGACGCCGGCAGCGGTGTCGGCGACGATCAGCGCAGCCACCGGCGGCGGCTTCGAGGCGCTGGCTGATCAACCCCGGCCGCGCGACAACCGCGATCACCGACACCGATCCAGACCACCACGGTGTCACTGACCGCCAGCGCATCGGTGGCCGAGGGCGGCAGCGATCGTCTACACCGCGTCGCTGCAACGACGCCGGCGCAATCACCGGTGACGGTGTCGCTGTCCAACGGCGCCACCATCACCATCGCGGCCGGCGCAAGCTCCGGCTCGGCCAATCGTGGCCGCGCCCGGCGACGACGTGTACGTCGACGCCGGCAACGTGGCGGCGACCATCGACGCGCGCCAGCGGCGGCAACTTCGAAGCGCTGGCGATCAACGCGCTCGCAGCGACCACCGCGATCACCGACACCATCAACGCGACAACGGTCAGCTTGACGGCGACACTGAGCGTCGCCGAGGGCGGCAGCGATCGTTCTACACCGCGCATCGCTGACCAGCGCGCCGCCGTCGCCGCCGGTGACGGTGACGTTGAGCAACGGCACCACGATCACGATCGCCACCGGCGCGAGCTCCGGCACCGCCAGCGTGCGCAGCGCCTGGCGACGACGTGTACATCGATGCTGGCAGCGTGTCGGCGACGATCGGCAATGCGTCGGGCGGCAACTTCGAGAGTCTGGTCGTCAACCCGGCTGGCGGCGACCACCAGCATCACCGACACGGTGGACGCGACCATCGGTACGCTCTGACCGCCACGCCGAACGTGGCCGAGGGCGGCAGCATCGTCTCACACCGCCGTCGCTGACCAGCGTCGCGCAGGCTGCCGGTGACCGTCACGCTCGAGCAACGGCGCGATCATCACCATCGCCACCGGCGCGAGCTCGGGCATCGGTGAGCGTGCCGGCGCCGACTGACGACGTGTCATCGACGCCGGCGACGGTGTCGGCCACGATCAACACCGCCACCGGTGGCAACTTTCGAGAGCCTTGTGGTCAACCCCACGGCTGCGGTGACCGCGGTCATCCGACACGATCGACACCACCACCGGCTGACTCGACCGCGACGCCGAGCGTCGCCGAAGGTGGCAGCATCGTCTACACCGCGTCGCTGACCGGCGCCGCACAGACACCGGTCACGCGTGACGCTGAGCAACGGCGCCACGATCACCATCGCCGCTGGTGCGAGCTCGGGCACGGTTAGCGTGGCGGCGCCCGGCGACGACGTGTACGTCGACGCTGGCAACGTGTCGGCAACGATCAGTCAGTGCCCGCGGCGGCAACTTCGAAGCGCTGGCGGTCAGCCCGGCAGCCGCGACGACCGCGATCACCGACACGATCAACACGACAACCGTGAGCCTGAGCGCCACCGGCAGCGTGGCCGAGGGCGGCAACATCGTCTACACGGCGTCGTTGACCAGCGTCGCGCAGTCGCCGGTGACGGTGACGCTGTCCAACGGCGCCATCATCACGATCGCGGCCGGCGCGAGCTCGGGACCGGTCAGCGTGCGCGCGCGCCGGGCGAAGACGTGTACGTCGATGCCGGCAGCGTCGTCTGCCACGATCAGCAACGCCAGCGGCGGCAACTTCGAGGCGCTGGCGATCAACCTCGGCCGCGGCGACGACGGCGGTCACCGACACCACCGGACACCACCACGGTGAGCCTGACTGCCACCGCGCAGCGTGGCCGAAGGCGGCAACATCGTCTACACCGCCGACGCTTGAGCAACGCCGGCGCAGACCCCGGTCAGCGTCACGCTGAGCAACGGCGCGACCATCACCATCGCCGCCAGCGCCACCACCGGCACGGTGACCGTCGCGGCACCCGGCGACGACGTGTACGTCGACGCCGGCAGCGTGTCGGCGACGATCAGCGCAGCGACCGGCGGCAACTTTCGAAGCGCTGGCCATCAACCCGGCTGCTGCGATCACCGCGGTCACCGACACCATCAACAGCACGACGGTGAGCCTGACCGCGACGCCGAGCGTCGCCGAAGGCGGCAGCATCGTCTACACGGCGTCGCTGAGCAACGCTGCCCAAACGCCGGTCACCGTGACACTGTCCAACGGCGCCACCATCACCATCGCTGCGGGCGCAAGCTCCGGGCACGGTCAGCGTGGCCGCTCCCGGCGACGATGCCGTACATCGATGCCGGCAGCGTCTCGGCCACGATCAGCAGCGCCAGCGGCGGCAACTTCGAGAACCTCGTGGTCAACCCCGCGGCGGCGACGACCAGCAGTCACGCGACACGATCGACACCACGACGGTCAGCCTCACCGCGACACCGAGCGTCGCCGAAGGCGGCACCATCGTTCCACACGGCATCGCTCACCAGCGCCGCACAGACGCCGGTCAGCGTGACGCTGAGCAACGGCGCCACGATCACGATCGCGGCCGGTGCGAGCACCGGGCACCGTGAGCGTGGCCGCGCCGGGCGACGATGTGCACGTCGACGCGAGCTCGGTGTCGCGCCACGATCTCCACGGCGTCCGGTGGCAACTTCGAAGCGCTGGCGATCAATCCGGCCGCGGCGACGACCGAGCGTCACCGACACGATCAACACCACGACCGTGAGCTCACCGCGACGCCCATCCGTCGCCGAAGGCGGCAGCATCGTCTACACGGCGTCACTGACCAACGCCGGCGCAGACCGCGGTGACGGTAAACCTCTCCAACGGCGCAACGATCACCATCGCCGTCGGCGCGAGCTCGGGCACGGTGAGCGTGGCCGCTCCAGGCGAACGACGTGTACGTCGATGCCGGCAGCGTCTCGGCCACGATCAGCAGTGCGAGCGGCGGCAACTCTCGAGGCGCTCGCCGTCAACCCCGCCGCCGCAACGACCACCGTCACCGACACGATCAACAGCACCACGGTCAGCCTCACCGCCACGCCGAGCGTGGCCGAAGGCGGCAGCATCGTCTACACCGCGTCGCTGACCAACCCGGCGCAGACCTGCGGTGACGGTAAGTCTTTCCAACGGCGCGACGATCACCGTCGCGGCGGGTGCAAGTTCCGGCACCGTCAACGTGGCAGCGCCAGGCGAAGACGCGTATGTCGATGCCGGCAGCGTGTCGGCCACGATCAGCAATGCCAGCGGTGGCAACTTCGAGGCGCTGACGATCAACCCCGCCGCGGCAACGACGGCCATCACCGATACGACTCGACACCACGGCGGTGAGCCTTAGTGCCACCGCCAGCGTGGCCGAGGGCGCCAACATCATCTACACGGCCACGCTGAGCAACGCCGCACAGACGCCGGTCAGCGTCACGTTGAGCAACGGCGCGACGATCGCCATCGCCGCCGGCGCCACCGCCGGCAGCGTGAGCGTCGCGGCGCCCAATGAAGATGTCGTACATCGATGCCAGCAGCGTGTCGGCGACGATCAGCTCGGCCACCGGTGGCAACTTCGAAGCGCTGGCGATCAACCCCGCCGCGGCAACGACGAGCGTCACCGACACGGTCAACACGACGACGCTGAGCCTGACCGCGACGCCGAGCGTTGCCGAGGGCGGCAGCATCGTCTACACCGCGTCGCTGACCAACGCTGCGCAAACTGCAGTCACGGTCGACCTCAGCAACGGCGCGACCATCACGATCGCCGCGGGCGCGAGCTCGGGTACCGTGAGCGTCGCGGCGCCGGGCGAAGACGTGTACGTCGATGCCAGCAGCGTATCAGCCACGATCAGCGGCGCCTCGGGCGGCAACTTCGAGGCGTTGACGGTCAGCCCCGGCCGCGGCGACGACGAGCGTCACCGACACGATCAACACGACCACGCTGAGCCTCACCGGCGCGGCGACCGTCACCGAGGGCGCCAGCGGCAGCTGCACGGTGTCGCTGACCAGCGCGGCGCAGACCGCGGTCACGGTGAACCTGAGCTACAGCGGCACGGCGTCCAACGGCGTCGACTACACCGGCGTGGCCGCAGTCACCATTCCGCTGGCGCCAGCAGCGCAACTTTCAGCATCGCGACGATCGACGATGCGCTTGCCAACAGCGGCGAAACGCTGGTCGTCAGCGTGGCTTCGACCACCGGTGGCAACTTCGAGAGCCTGGTGGTCAGCGGCAGTGCCAACAGCGTCACCACGACGATCAACGACGAAGCCACGCCCGACACCGTGCTGGTGAGCCTGAGCGGCCCCGGCACCGTGGCGGAAGGCGCGACGACCACCGCCTACACGGTGACCCTGGGCCAGGCCGCGGTCACCGCGGTGACGGTGAACCTCACCTACGGCGGCACCGCCACCGGCGGCGGCACCGACTACACCGGCGTCGTCAGCGTCACGATCCCCGCCGGCGCGACCAGCGCGACCTTCACGCTGCCGACCACCAACGACGTGATCGACGAAGCCGACGAGACCGTGGTGGTCTCGCTCGGCGGCATCAGCGGTGGTGGCTTCGAGGCGATCGCCGCCAACCCGGCCGCCGCGAGCGTCACGACGACGATCACCGACAACGACGCAACGCCGTCGCTGGTGATCAACGACGTCAGCGTCAACGAAGCGGCTGGCACCGCGACCTTCACGGTCACGCTGTCGGCAGCGTCAGGCCAGACGGTCACCGTGAACTACGCCACCGGTGGTGGCACGGCCACCGCCGGCAGCGACTACACAGCCACCTCGGGCACCCTCACCTTCACGCCGGGCGTGGTGACGCAGACCATCACGGTGCCGATCACCAACGACACCGCCACCGAGAGCAGCGAGACCTTCAACGTCACGTTGTCGGGCGCGGTCAATGCCTCGATCACCGACAACACCGGTGTCGGCACGATCATCGACAACGATGCGCCGCCGGTGCTCGACCTCGACGCCAACAATTCCAGCGGCGCCGCCGGTGCCAACTACGCGGCGTCCTACACCGAGCAAGGCGCTGCGGTGGCAATCGCCGACGCCGACATCTCGATCACCGACGTCGACAGCGCCAACCTGGCCGGCGCGACCGATCATCCTCACCAACCGCCAGAGCGGCGACGCGCTCAACCTGCCAGGCCTGCCCCCGGCATCACCGCCAGCGTCAGCAGCACGGCGACGCAGATCACCATCACGCTGAGCGGCAGTGCCACGCTGGCGCAGTACCAGACGCGTGATCAGCGGCATCACGTTCGCAGCGGGCGGCGGAGACGCGCCCGACACCACCGCACGCACGGTGATCGTGAGCGTCACCGACGGCACCTCGTCGAGCAACGTGGCGACCAGCACGATCGCGGTGGTGGCGGTCAACGATGCGCCGGTGAACACCGTGCCGGGCGCGCAGACCACTGCGGAGGACACCAGCAAGGCGATCACCGGCCTCGTGATCACCGACGCCGACGCCAGCTCGAACTCGATGACCGTGACGCTGACGGTCACCAACGGCACGCTCACCGTCACCGGGGCGGCGCCACCATCGGCAACAGCGGCACGGCGACCGTCACGCTGACCGGCACGCAGGCGCAGATCAACGCGACGCTGGCATCCAACGTCACCTACGTGCCGACCGCCAACTTCAATGGCGCTGCCACTTTGACGATGACCACCAGCGATGGCGGCAACATCGGCACCGGCGGCACGTTGACCGACGTCGACACCGTGGGCATCACTGTCACCGCGGTCAACGATGCGCCGGTCAACACGGTGCCGGCGTCGATTGCGGTCACCGAAGATGTGGCCTCGCCGATCACGCGGCATCAGCATCAACGACGTCGACGCGGGCGTCGAGCACGGTCAGTGTCACGCTCGAGCGTGCCCGCCGGCACGCTCGCAGCCACGTCCGGTGCGGGCGTCACGGTCACCGGGTCGGGCAGCGGCTCACTGGTGCTGTCGCGGCACGCAAGCCGCGATCAACAGCTTCATCGCCGCCAACGCGGTGACCTACACCACCGCCGCCAACGCCAACGGCAGCGGTCACGCTGACCGTGACCACCAGCGACGGCGGCAACACCGGCAGCGGCGGCACGCTGACGGATGTCGACACCGTTACGCTGAACATCACCGCCGGTCAACGACGCGCCGGTCAACACGGTGCCGGCGGCGCAGACCACGGCAACGAGGACACCGCGCGCGTCTTCAGCAGCGGCAACGGCAACGCGATTAGCCGTCGCCGATGTCGACGGCGGCACGCTGACGGTCATTGTCGCGGTGACCAACGGCACGCTGAACGCGGTGGCCTTCGCCGGCGCCACGATCACCAACAATGGTACCGGTTCGGTCACAATTTCAGCGGCGCTGCAGCAGCGATCAACGGCGCGCTGAACGGCCTGTCGCTACAGCCCGACCGCCGACTACAACGGCAGCGCGACGCTGACCCTCACCACCAGCGACGGCGTGGCCGCGCCGGCGGTGTCGACGGTTGGCATCACCGTGCTCGGCGGTGGCCGACATCACGGCAACGACAGCGATGTCGACCAACGAAGACAGTGGCTCATCGACGATCGACGTCAACGCCAACGATAGCTTCGAGAACGCCGGGCACACGATCACCGCGGTCAACGGCAGCGCCATCGCCGTTGGCAGCTCGGTGGCGGTGAGCAACGGCTCGGTGCTGCTCAACGCCTCGGGCCAATTGGTGTTTACGCCGCCCAGCAACTTCAACGGCAGCACCAGTTTCACCTACACCGTGACTTCCGGCGGCGTGACCGAAACCGCCACCGCGACGGTGACGGTGGCCGCCATCAACGATGCGCCGGTCAACACCGTGCCGGCGTCGATCGCCGTCACCGAAGACGTGGCCTCGCCGATCACCGGCATCAGCATCACCGACGTCGATGCGGCGTCGAGCACGATCAACGTCACGCTGAGCGTGCCCGCCGGGACCTTGGCGGCCACTTCGGGCGGCGGCGTCAGCGTCACCGGATCGGGCAGCGGCAGCGCTGGTGCTGAGCGGCAGCCAGGCCAGCATCAACGCCTTCATCGCGGCCAACGCGGTCACCTACACCAGTGCGGCCAATGCCAACGGGAGCGTGACGCTGACGGTGACCACGTCCGACCTCGGCAACGCCGGCAGCGGCGGCACATTGACCGATGTCGACACCGATCACGCTGAACATCTCAGCGGTGAACGACGCGCCGGTCAACACGGTACCGGCCGCGCAGACCACCAACGAAGACACTAGCAAGGCGATCACCGGCCTCTCCATCAGCGACGTCGATGCCGGTTCCGGCACGATGACGGTCACGCTGGGCGTCACCAGCGGCACCCTCACGGTGACCGGCGGCACTGCCACCATCAGCAACAGCGGCATCGGCCACCGTCACGCTGACCGGCACGGCAGCTCAGATCAACGCCACGTTGGCATCCAACGTGACCTACGTGCCGACCGCCAACTTCAACGGCAGCGCCACGCTGACTGATGACCACCAGCGACGGTGGCAATGCCGGTGCAGGAGGCACGCTGACCGACGTCGACACGGTGTCGATCACCGTCACCGCGGTCAACGACGCGCCGGTCAACACGGTGCCGGCGTCGATCGTGGTCACCGAGGACGTGGCTTCTGCGATCACCGGCATCAGCATCAGCGATGTCGACGCCGCGGGCAGCTCGATCAGCGTCACGCTGAGTGCGCCCTCGGGCGCTTTGGCGGCAACCTCGGCCGGCGGTGTCACGGTCACCGGTTCCGGCACGGGCAGCCTGGTGCTGTCGGGCACGCAGGCCAATATCAACAGCTTCATTGCCGCCAGCGCGGTCACCTACACCACAGCGGCCAACGCCAACGGCAACGTGACCTTGACGGTCACCACCTCCGACCTCGGCAACGCGGGATCTGGAGGCACGCTCACCGACGTCGACACCGTGACGTTGAACATCACGGCGGTCAACGACGCACCGGTTAATACAGTGCCTGGCGCGCAGAGCACCAACGAGGACACCAGCAAAGCGATCACGGGCCTGTCGATCACGCGACGTCGACGCAGCCTCCGGTGCGATGAGCGTGACGCTGGGCATCACCAACGGCACGCTCGCCGGTATCGGGCGGCACGGCCACCATCTCGGCTCCGGGCACCTCGTCGGTCACGTTGACCGGCACGCATGGCGCAGATCAACGCCACGCTGGCCTCCAGCGTGACCTACTCGCCCACCGCAAACTACGGCGGCGCCGCCACGCTGACCATGACCACCAGCGACGGCGGCAACACCGGCACGGGCGGCACGCAGACCGACGTCGACACAGTGTCGATCAACGTCGTCGCAGTGGCCGACACGCCGCAACTCATCGGGCCTGCCGCCTACACGGCGTGGGTGGCCGGCACCAGCAGCGCCAGCACGACCTCGGGCGTCTCGCAGGCCAACCTGGAGACCGCGGTCGGCTTGACGGCGGGCACCCTGGATGGCGTTCAACCCGGCACCGAATGCAGGCGCCGGCACCAACGACCCGGGCAATGTCGACGCATCCGAAGGTGGAGTCACCAACTACCACTACTCAATGGCCAACGGCATGACCGTGGCACTTCGGTTGGTCGTTCACCAACGGCGAGAACTTGGTCAGCGAAATCAACCAAGGCTACAACGATCAGGTGATGCATCACCGTCACCGCACCCGATGGCACCAAGACCAGCCAGTTGATCACCGCCTCCGAGATGCTTGGCGCCAGTGTCAACGGTGCCGGCACCTACACCTTCACGGCCGCCACCGCGGGCGAATACGACTTCAGTTGGATCGTGGTCAACGGGCTGGACGGCAACAAGGACTCCAGCGTCGCGATCACCGACGTCTCGAGTTCCGCAATGGCGCCACGCGTCTACGGGACTCCAGTGGATCTGCCGATGCTGGTCAATCTGACCGACAGCGACGGCTCCGAGGCGCTGGCGGTGACGATCTCCGGCTTGGCCGCGGGTGCCGCGATTCAGCACCGGCACCGACATCGGCGGTGGCAGTTGGTCGTTCACCAAGGCCCAGTTGTCGGGCCTGACGCTGCTGCCCGCCGACGGCTACACCGGTACGATGAACCTGACGATCACCGCGACGTCCACCGAGGCCTCGAACGGTTCGACCTCGACGCTCCAGCCAGACGATGGCAGTGACGGTCTACGAGAGCAGCGCCACATCGACCGGTGCGCAAGGCAACGACACACTGGCAGGTACCAGCGCCAACGATCACATCCAAGGCCTGGCCGGCAACGACAACCTGTCAGGCGGGTGACGGCAACGACATGATCTTCGGCGGCGCCGGCAATGACACGATCGACGGCGGCAACGGCAGCGACTACCTGCACGGCGGCGCCGGCACCGACATCACTCACTGGCGGCGCCGGCGAGCGACGTGCTGATCGGCGGCAAGGGCAACGACACGCTGACAGGTGGCACGGGGTCCGACGTGTTCCGCTGGCAGTTCAGCGATCAAGGCACGCCGGGCACGCCCGCCGCAGACTCCGTGGCCGACTTCGACAATGCCGCCGCCGGTGACAAGCTCGATCTGCGTGATTTGCTGGTTGGCGACAACACCAGCAACCTGTCGAACTACCTTCACTTCACCACTTCGGGTGGCAATACCACGATCTCGATCAGCACGACCGGCGCATTCTCGTCGGGCTTCGCGTCGGGCTCGGTGGACCAGACGATCACGCTGAACGGCGTCAACCTGGTTGGCGCGTTCACCAACGACCAGCAGATCATTCAAGACTTGCTGCAGCGAGGCAAGCTGCTCACTGACCCGGGCGGCTGAGCGCCCCTGCGGCCCGCGCGCGTCGCTGCGCGATCGAACTGCAGCAGCTCCAGCGACGGCGCCGGGCGGTGCACGCCGTAGCCCTGCGCATAGTCGCAGCCCCATTCACGCAACAGCGCCAGCGACGCGTCGTCCTCGACCCTTCGGCGACGGTGTCAGGCCCAGCGACGCGGCCAGCTGCAGGATGGCTCGCACGATCTTCTGGTTGTTCGCGTCTGACGCCAGCGTCTTCACGAACTCCTGGTCGATCTTGAGCGCCGACACGTGCAGCTTCTGCAAGTAGGCGAGCGACGAGTGCCCGACACCGAAGTCGTCGATCGCGACCCCGTAGCCGCGCTCGCGCAACTGCGAGATCAGGTGGATGCAGTGCTCGGGGTCGGCCATCACGGCGCTCTCGGTGATCTCCAGCTCGATGTCCGACGGTTCCAAGCCGTGGCGCTGCGCGTTGCTCTCGATGACGTCGATCAGCATGCGGTCACCGCAGGTTGCGCACCGACAGGTTGACCGCCACGCGCAGGCCGATGGCCTGCGGCACGCCAGCTGCCGGCATCGGCGAATGCGGACGCGATCATCGCGTGCATCACGGCGCGTCGATCAGCGTCGTCTTCTCGGCCTGCGGGATGAAGCTGCCCGGCGGCACCATGCCGCGTTGCGGATGCTTCCAGCGCAGCAGCGCCTCGGTGCCCGCGACTTCGCCGCTGGCGAGCGCGATACCTGGCCTGATGCCAGACCTGCAATTCGCCGCGCGCGATCGCGTCGGGCAAGGTGCCCAGCAGGATCAGGTTGTCGCGGCTGGTGCGGTCGTTGGCGCTGTCGTAGAGCGAGATCGCCGACTCGCTCGAAGCCGCCCAGTGCATCGCGATGCTCGCCTTCTGCAGCAGCTCTTCGGGTGTTTGCGCATGACCCGGAAGCTGCAGCAACGCCGATGCTGGCTTCGACGCGGATCGGCAGGCCGTCGACCAGGTACGACTCGCTGCTGGCCGCCTCGATGCGCTCGCGCGTCAACGACGCGGCCTGCGGATCCGCGATCACGCACGCCAACCGGTCGGGCTGCACCAGCGCGAGCAGCGAACCCGGCGGTACCAGGTTTTGCGCGCGCTGCAGCACCTGCGCCAGCACGCGCATGCCGAACGCGGTGCCGAACGTGTTCTGGATCTCCAGAAAGTTGTTCAGCTGCGTGATCGACAACGTCACGGGCCGCTTCGCTTGCGCCGCGCATCATCTGATCGAGTTGCTTGATCAGTCCAGCCAGGTTGAGCAGGCCCGTGTCGGGATGGTGCTCGTGCAGCCATTGCATCTCGTGCAGGTGCCGCCGCAGGTGTTGCGCGCCGACGCCCACCAGCGCGCCGATGAGCAGCGTGAAGAACGTCAGCCGGTACATCCAGTTGAGCAGGCCCTGCATCTCGCCGCTCGACGTGTCCTGGGGCATTTCCAGGCCCGAGCAGCAAGCCACCGGCTATGCCGGCCACCACGCCGCCCGGCACCCTCGAAAGCCAACGCACCGATCACGACCGGCACGTACATCAGGTGCAGGTAGGCGAAGCGCACGCCGCCGGTGGCGTGCCACCAGCCACGCGGTACCCAACGCGAGCAGAGAAATCGCGAGCGCCGCCGTCAGCTTGCGCTGCGGGCATGGCCACGAACATCGCTCCGGTGTGCCGGAGCAATTTCACAAGCATCTCACCTACCTCCCGAGCGGATCGCCGTGCGGATCATGCATCGACGGGCTCGACATGCGCCTTGGGGCAAGCCCCTGCGCTGCGGCGTTCAGTGCTGGGTCACGCCAGGCCCGGTGGCGCCATCGAGGCCCAGCGTCCACAACACCTGGAGGTCCGCCGCATGACACCACGCCCTCCGCATGAGACGCTCAGACCGATGCCGCGCAACAAGGTCAGCAGCCCTCGGCGTGGCGGCGCACATCGGCATCGTTGCCGATGTCGACGAGGCACCGCGCGTCGATGCGCACGTAGTCGACGCCGAGTTCGTACAACCGCGCCATGCCCGCCAGTGCCGCGCCGGCGTGCTCGAGGCCGACGCGCGCGCCCAGCCCACGCCAGTGTCGCGACACTTCCTGGATCACCGCGGGATGCGCGGCCGCCAGCGACTCCAGGTATGTCGATCCACAGTCTGACGGGCCGCGCGCGGCTTAGCCTGCAGCAACGCCGAGATCTCGGCCACGAACTCGGTGGCCAGCAGCGACGCGGCGGCGAGGTTGACGCAGCGCGCGCACGCCGTCGCGCTCGATGCTCTCCAGCGCCAACTGACGTTGCTCGCAAATCGAGCGCGGTCGTCAGGCGGCTGCGCGTGGCCAACGCCAGCCAATTCGACGCCGGCTCGAACGCGCCACCACGCTGCAACTGCACGCGCAACGGGCAGTCCAGCTGCAGCAACGCACCCTGCGCGTCGCACACCGGATATTCGGCCGAGACTCGAGCGGCCCTCCTGCAAGGCGCTCGCTCAACTGGCGTTGCCAATCGCGCTCGCCGAGTGTCGCGTCTGACGCGTCGCCGCAGGGGCGTCCGACCACGGTGAACGGACCTTGCGGACTCGGCCTGCGCCAGCGCCTGGTCGGCGGCGGCGATTGCCGCCTGCAGGCCCGCTCGCCTGGGCCGAGTCGGCCGCACCGGCGCACATCGACGCCTGCGCGTCGAGCTGCTGCGCGACATCGCGCAGGCGCGGGCAACAACTCAGCGCGCGAGTGCCGACGCGTCGTCGCTGCGATACCACGACCGCGAAGTCCGAGCCGTTGAGCCGGCCGAGCAGCGGCTGATCCGGCGCGGCCAGCAGCTGCGCGCAAGGTGTCGGCCGCGACTCGCGCAGCATCTGGTCCACGGCGGCGTGGCCGCAGCGCCGGTTGAGCCCGTCGAGATCGCCGCACGCGCAGCAGCAGCAAACCCTGCGCGGCACCGGCCGACGATTCTGAAGCGCTGCTGCGCTCGAGCATGAAGCTGGCGCCGGTTGAGCAGCCCGGTCAGCGGATCGGTCTGCACCTGTTGACGCAAGGCCTCGACCTGCCTGGCCTGTGCGTCGAACATCGTGCTTCAGCCGATTCGACCATCGTGTTCATGCTGCGCGCGAGCGGCCGCGCAACTCAGCCACATCGGGTTCGGGCGACGGTGACGAAGCGTCCCTCCTGCAACGCGTTGAGCCTGCTGCGCGGCGGCATCCAGCGGCCTGCGAATGGCACGCAGGCCCCATGCGCGCCAAGCCAGCGCCGACCAATCCCACCGAGTGCCAGCAACTCGGCGGCGTGCAGCCCGGCGCGCCACAAGCGCGTCGCTGCGCGTAGGCCGACTGGCTCACCAGTTCGATGCGCCCGATCGTCGCGCCAGCCGTCGGACACCTGGGCCACTGCCCGGCTCGGCACGCATCGGCAGACCAGCGCATGAACCATGCAGGCGCCACGGTGGCCAGCGGCATCGGCCTCGCGGCGAAACGGCGCGCGGCCATCACCGGCGAGGAGCTCGATGCTGCGGTAGTGGCCGGTGTCGAACTGCGCCGCCAGCACGAGCTCCATCAGCGCGGCTGTCGCCGCGCTGCTGCGATAGAGCGCCAGCGCCAGCGCTTGCGCGTTGTCGCGGTTCTTCAGGCTGAGTTGGGCTCGCAGCGTGTCGCGCGCCAGCGATCAGCGTGGTGACAACACACCGCCCACCAGCGCCAGCACACACCACCAACACCATCAACAGACTGGACACGTCGGATCAGCGACATGGCCGTCCTCCCATCGTTGAAACGATAAATCACAAGAACCCTCGGCGCGCGCCTTGCGCAGCACCTCGCGCCACGGCGATCAGACGCCTGGCCGCGTCGCCCATGCGCTGCGCGCCGTTGCCCTGCGCACAGGCCTTCGCTGTTGAAGCTGAACACCGGTGTCAGGTCGGGCCGGCGCGACGCGCGGCCGGATGTCGGTAGATCAGGTTGTCGAGGATCAGCGGCTCGGCTCTGCGCGTTCGCGCAGTACGCCAGACACCATGTGCGCTTGCGAAGGTCCGCCCGCGTCCACCCACTCTGCAGCCTCACGTACACCAGGCGCAACTGCGACGCCGCCATGCCCACTGGCCAAGCAGGCTGAAGTACTTGGCGATCGCGAAGTCCTCGCAGTCGCCCATGCCCTGCTGCAAAGTCTCCAGCGGACTCGCCCAGTAGTCTTCGACATGCCAGACCTGCAGGTCGTCGCGAAACGCGATGCGGCGGTTGAAGAAGCGGTTCACGCCATCGAGCCGCGCCGCATCGTCGGCCTCGGCCAGGCTCGTCAGCAGCGGCTGCAGCGCAGCCGCACCCCTGCACCGCTTGCGGACCCAGGCGCTGCGCGGCGCTGCGACATGCGCTCCGACGTCCCACGCCAGCGGCGCCAGCGACGATGACAGCATCAGCGCGGCAGCCAGCCACGCGTGCCGCCAGAGGGCGCGACACGTCGCATAGGACAAGACGCGGTGGGTGTCGGATGATGGCTGGCAGCAGGCGTCGTTGCGCGGCGGCCGTTGAAAGACGCTCTGTCATCCGGTTTCGTCCCTGCGCGGCAATGACTTGAGCGCCCTCGTCGGCAAGGCGCGCACGAACTCGGGCGAAGCGTGAAACAAGTTGCTACCGAGTCGTGACTTACGACGGGTTCGGCGCGTCCCAGGCACCTGGACGGGCAAAGCGAACACCTACACTTGCCCGGTTTGAACAACGCCCGAGTCGCGGTGCTTTGCGCGCGCGCAATACTCAAGTCACGACATGACGCCGACCGTCCGTCTCGATCGCCTTGGCTGCCGCATGCGCTGTGCTGCCACGTTGGGCGGCCTCGCACAAGCCGACGATCCGATGGCCAAGGCGGCGCGCAAGGCGCTCGAAACCAACCCGGATGTGGCTGCGCGCGTGAATGCGCTTCGCGCGTCGCTCGATGCGGTGACCGCAGCTCGCGCGGGCTGGCTTCCCCGTGTGGACGCCGAGGCTTTCGCCGGCCGCACCGGATGTCAACATCGCGACGCGCACGCCGCCCAACAGCACGCTCGACAACAACGGCGTGGCGATGAGCATCACGCAGCTGCTGTGGGACGGCCAGGCACTGACCTCGCAGATCCGCCGGGCTCGACCATGATCGCCAGACACGCTGGTTCGAGCTGCTCGACGTCAGCGAGCTGACGACGCTCGATGCGGTGCACGCCTACATCGACGTGGCGCGCTTCGCCGTCTCGTCGAGTTGGCAGAAGACAGCTACGTCGACCACCGCTTCTACTACGAACAGATCCAGTCGCGCTTTCGCGCCGGCGTCGGTCGCGGTGTCGACCTCGAGCAGGCGGCGGCGCGCGTGGCGTTGGCCGAATCGAACCTGACCACCGAAACATCGAACCTGCACGACGTGGCGTCGCGCTATCTCAGGGTGGTGGGCGAGGTGCCGATGCAAAAGCCACCGCGGCCCGACTCGTTCGGCAGCGGCGATGCCGGCCCACTGCCAGCGATGCGATGGACCTGGCGCTGCGCAACAGCGCGGCCATCAACGCAGCGATCGAGAACCTGCGCTCGGCGCGCGCCGCGGTGGGCGAGCGCGAGAGCGCGTTCTGGCCCAAGGTGGAGGCGCGCGTGCGAGCCGGCAGCGGGAAGCAACTTCGAGGCCGTGCCGGATCAGCGACGCGAAGTCATCGCGGGTGTCTCGCTCAACTGGAACCTGTTTGCCGGCGGCGCCGACCAGGCGCGCGTGCGCCAGCAAACCAGCCTGCTGAATCAGGCCGCCGACCAACGCGACCGCGTCTGCCGCGAGGCGCGCCAGAACGCCGGCATCGCCTACAACGATGTGGTCAAGCTCGAAGAGCAACTGCGCGCGCTCGACCGCAACGTGCTGGCGATCGAGAAGGCGCGCGACGCCTACCGCCAGCAATTCGACATCGGGCAGCGCAGCCTGCTCGATCTGCTGAACTCCGAGAACGAGGTCTACACGGCGCGCCGCTCCTATGCCAACGCCGACTTCGACCGCCTGTTCGCGCAGGCGCGCGTGCTCGCCGCGATGCAGCAACTCGACGCAGCGCCTGGGTCTGCGCGCACCGGATGACGGCGACCGATGCACGGCGCCGACAGCAACTGGAACGCCGGCGACGACATGCCGCAGCGCTGCCCGGTGGTGGTGGCCGATGTGTTGACCACGCCGCTCGGCGAGCTCGACCAGCGCGCGCAGCGCATGTACAACAACGCGGCCAGGCCGCCGCGCTGAGCAGCGCCGTATGCCGCGCCAGCCGCGGCTGCCAAGCAGTTCGACTCAACGCTTGCGCTGCGGCGGCACGTCGGTGCAGCTGCCGTGCGCGACTTCCGCGGCCAGGCCGATCGATCTCGCCCAGCGTCGGGTGCGGGTGGATCGTCGTGCCGATGTCCACCGCGTCGGCGCCCATCTCGATGGCCAGCGCGATCTCGCCGATCATGTCGCCGGCATGCGTGCCGACGATGCCGCCACCGACGATGCGGTGCGTCTGTGTCGTCGAACAGCAGCTTGGTGAAGCCTTCGTCGCGGCCGTTGGCGATGGCGCGGCCCGACGCCGTCCACGGGAACAGGCCCTTGCTGATCGCGATGCCTCTGGCCTTGGCTTCGTCCTCGCTCAGGCCCACCCACGCCACCTCGGGATCGGTGTAGGCCACGCTCGGGATCACGCGCGCGTCGAAGCGGCGCCTTGTCGTCGCCCGCGGCGACCTCGGCCGCGACATGCGCCTCGTGCACCGCCTTGTGCTCGAGCATCGGCTGGCCGACGATGTCGCCCACCGCGAAGATGTGCGGCACGTTGGTGCGCATCTGCACGTCCACCGGAATGAAGCCGCGGTCGTTGACGATCACGCCGGCCTTGTCGGCGCCGATCTTCTTGCCGTTGGGGCTGCGGCCCACCGCCTGCAGCACGAGGTCGTAACGCTGCGGATCCTTCGGCGCGCGCCTCGCCTTCGAAGCTGCACGTGGATGCCGTCGCCTCTTGGCCTCGGCAGCCGACGGTCTTGGTCTTCAGCATGATGTTGTCGAAGCGCGGCGCGTTGAGCTTCTGCCAGACGCGCACGAGGTCGCGGTCGGCGCCGAGCATCAGGCCGTCGAGCATCTCCACCACGTCGAGCCGCGCGCCGAGCGTGGAGTACACCGTGCCCATCTCCAGGCCGATGATGCCGCCGCCGACGATCAACATCTTCTTGGGCAGCTGACGCATCTCGAGCGCGCCGGTGGAGTCGACGATGCGCGGGTCGTCGGGCAGGAACGGCAGGCGCATCGCCTGCGAGCCCGCGGCGATGATGCATTGCTTGAAGCGGATGGTCTGCTTTTTGCCGGTCTTGTCTTGCCCGCTGCCGCTGGTCTCTTCGACCACCACGTGGTGCGGATCGGCGAACGCTGCCGTAGCCGCGCACCACCGTGACCTTGCGCATGCGCGCCATGCCCGCCGAGGCCACCGGTGAGCTTGGCCACCACCTTGTTCTTGTGCGCGAGCAGCTTGGCGGCGTCGACCTTCGGCGCCGCGTAGGCCACGCCGAGATCGGCGAAGTGCGCCACCTCGTCCATCACCGCGGCCACGTGCAGCAGTGCCTTCGACGGAATGCAGCCGACGTTCAGGCACACGCCACCCAGCGTGGCGTAGCGCTCGACCAGCACCACCTTCATGCCGAGATCGGCGGCGCGAAACGCGCCCGAGTAGCCGCCGGGCCCACCGCCCAGCACGAGCAGGTCGCACTCGAGGTCGACACCGCCGGCGTACGACGCAGCAGCGGGTGCGCCTCGCCGGTGCGGGCGCAGGGGCAGCTCGGCGCAGGCGCGGCGGCTGCTGGCGCCGCGGCAGCTGCGGCGCTGGGCGCAGGCGCCGCAGCCCCATCGGCATCGAGCACCAACATGGCTCGAGCCCTGGCTCACCTTGTCGCCGAGCTTGACCTTGAGTTCCTTGACGACGCCCGCCGCGCTGCTCGGAATCTCCATCGACGCCTTGTCGCTCTCGACGGTGATCAGGCTCTGGTCGACCGCCACGCGGTCGCCGGGCTTGACCAGCAGCTCGATCACCGCCACGTCCTTGAAGTCGCCGATGTCGGGTACTTTCACTTCGATCGAAGCCATCTCAATCCCTCAACTTGATCGTGTGCGCACGCACGGGACCGTCGGAGTTCTTGTCGAATTCGCAGCCCGCGCGCACGCCGAGCTCGGCCACCCGCGCGCCGTGCGGCGCGCGCTCGTACATGCGCGTACATCGCGCCCAGCGCAAAGCTGCGCCCCGAGCCGATGGCCCAGAAGCGGTCGAACTCAAACACCTCGCGGTACGAATAGACGCCGAAGATGCCGGCGGCGTTGGCGATCAGCACGGTGAACTGGCTGCTCTCGTAGGGATCGCTTTCTTCCTCCTTGGTGTTGAGGAAGAACTGCTCCTTGAGCTTGGGGTGCAGCTTCAGGAAGGTCTCGAACACCTCGTCGCGCGAGCCGAGTTTGAGTTCCTGTTTCGGCAGCGCGCCCGAGGGCACGCCGCAGCACCGGAAAGTGCGCCGTCGTGCCAGCCATGCCCACCCACGAATCGCCGATGCGAAACACCTTGTCGTTGGCCTCGTAGCCGTGCGCCAGGCGCGTGTCGCCGAAGGTCACCAGCGCATCGGCGGCGACGGCCACCTGCCCGGCCTTTGCGGGCCACGCAGATCGTCGGTCACGCTGCGCTCCGCAACGTCGCTGCAGCCACGCCGATCACAGCAGCACCCGCCGGAAGTCCGCCAGGACGCTGCCCAGGTAGGCGTTGAAGGCGCGCCGCGGCGGCGCCGTCGATCACGCGGTGGTCGTACGACAGCGACAGCGGCAGCATCAGGCGCTGGCTGCGAAGGCCTTGCCGTCCCACACCGGCTTCATGTACCCTTTGACAGGCCGAGGATCGCCACCTCCGGCGCGTTGATGATCGGCGTGAAGTGCGTGCCGCCGATGCCGCCGAGCGAGCTGATCGAGATGCAGCCGCCGGTCATGTCGGCCGGGCCCAGCTTGCCGTCGCGCGCTTTCTTCGCGAGTTCGCTCATCTCCTGGCTGATCTGCAGCAGGCCCTTCTTGTCGGCCTCCTTCAGCACCGGCACCACCAGGCCGTTGGGCGTGTCGGCAGCGAAGCCGATGTGGAAGTACTGCTTGTAGACGAGCTGGTCGCCATCCAAGCTGGTGTTGAACTCGGGGAACTTCTTCAGCGCGGCCACCACCGCCTTGATCACGAACCCGAGCATCGTCACCTTGATGCCGCTCTTCTCGTTCTCCTTGTTGAGCTGCACGCGCAGCGCCTCGAGCTCGGTGATGTCGGCCTCGTCGTTGTTGGTGACGTGCGGGATCATCACCCAGTTGCGATGCAGGTTGGCGCCCGAGATCTTCTTGATGCGCGACAGGTCCTTGCGCTCGATCGGCGCCGAACTTGGTGAAGTCGATCTGCGGCCATGGCAGCAGGCCGGTCAGTCCGCGCACCAGCCGGTGCGCGGCGTTGGCGTGAGCACGCCGCCCGGCCGCGATGCGCCGGACATCACGCCCTTGACGAAGCCCTGCACGTCTTCCGTGCGTGATGCGCCCCTTCGGGCCACTGCCTTTCACTTCGTTGAGCGGCACGCCCAGTTCGCGCGCGAAACGCCGCACCGACGGCGATGCGTGCGGCAGTTGGCCCTGCGGCGCGCTGGGCTCGTGCGGCGGCAGCGCCGCGGTGGGCACGCCACGGGCAGCTGCGGCTCGGCGGCGGTGACGCCGATGACGGCGTCGCCTGGGCTGCCGGCGCGGCCGGCGCTGCGGCCGCGGCGGCGCCTGCAGCCGCTCTCGATGACAGCCACCAGCGAGCCCTGCGACACCTTGTCGCCGAGCTTGACCTTGACTTCCTTCACCACGCCGGCCTGCGACGCGGGGATTTCCATCGACGCCTTGTCGCTCTCCACCGTGATCAGGCTCTGCTCGACCTTGACCGAGTCGCCCGGCTTGATGAACACCTCGATCACCGCGACATCCTTGAAGTCGCCGATGTCGGGCACACGCAACTCCGCCAGCGCCGCCGGCACCCGCCGGCGCCGATGCTGCGGGTGCTGCAATCGGGCTGCCGCAGGTGGCGGTGCCGCCGCGGCCGCCGCTGGCGGCGGGCGCGCAACCGAACCCTGCGCCGCGCCGTCGAGCAACAGCACCAGCGAGCCCTCGTTGACCTTGTCACCCAGCGCGACCTTCATCTCCTTGACGACACCGGCCGTGCTCGACGGGATCTCCATCGAGGCTTTGTCGCTCTCCACGGTGATGAGGCTTTGCTCGCGCCTTGACCGTGTCGCCGGGCTTGACCAGCAGCTCGATAACGGCCACGTCCTTGAAGTCCCCGATGTCGGGCACTCGCACTTCCACCAATGCCATGACTTGTCTCCGCGGAATCGTTTTCTTGTTCAGGCGTACAGCGGGTTGATCTTGTCGGCTTTGATCTGGTACTTGGCGATCGCGTCACCGACGGTGGCAGGCTGGCACCGCACCCTCCTCTGCCAGCGCCTTGAGCGCGGCCACCACGATGTAGTGGCGGTTGATCTCGAAGTGCTCGCGCAGCTTGCTGCGAAAGTCGCTACGGCCAAAGCCATCGGTGCCAAGCACCTTGTACGTGCGGCCCTTGGGCATGAAGCGCCCGGATCTGGTCGGCGTAGCTCTTGATGTAGTCGGTGGAGGCCACCACGGGGCCGGCATGCTTGGCGAGCTGCTGGTGACGAACGGCACGCGAGGCTTGCCGTTCGGGTGCAGCAGATTCCAGCGCTCGCAATCCTGCCCGTCGCGCGCGAGCTCGTTGAAGCTCGGGCAGCTCCACACGTTGGCTGCCACGCCCCAGTCCTTTTCGAGCAGCTCCTTGGCGGCCATCGATTCGCGCAGGATCGTGCCCGAGCCGAGCAGGTTGACGCGCGGGGTTTTCTTCGCGCCCTCCTGCAGCAGGTACATGCCCTTGATGATCTGCTCTTCGGTACCGGCTTTCAGGCCCGGCATCGGATAGTTCTCGTTAAGCAGCGTCAGGTAGTAGTAAACGTTCTCCTGACTGCTCGACCATGCGCTTGAGGCCGTGGTGCATGATCACCCCGACCTCGTGCGCGAAGCGTCGGGTCGTAGCTGACGCAGTTGGGAATGGTGCCGGCCAGCACGTGGCTGTGGCCGTCCTCGTGCTGCAGGCCCTCGCCGTTGAGCGTGGTGCGCCCCGACGTGCCGCCGAGCAGGAAGCCGCGCGCCTGCATGTCGCCGGCGGCCCAGCACAGATCGCCGACGCGCTGCAGGCCGAACATCGAGTAGTAGATGTAGAACGGAATCATGATGCGGTTGTTCGTCGAGTACGACGTCGCCGCAGCGATCCAGCTGCTCATGCCGCCGGCCTCGTTGATGCCCTCCTGCAGGATCTGGCCGGCCTTGTCTTCGCGGTAGTACATCACCTGGTCCTTGTCGACCGGTGTGTACTGCTGGCCCGTCGGGGTTGTAGATGCCGATCTGCCGGAACAGACCCTCCATGCCGAAGGTGCGCGCCTCGTCGACCAGGATCGGCACCGCGCGCGGGCCGAGCTCCTTGTCGCGCAGCAGCTGCGTCAGGAAGCGCACGTAGGCCTGCGTGGTCGAGATCTCGCGGCCCTCGGCGGTGGGCTCGAGCACAGCCTTGAACGCGTCGAGGTCAGGCACCTTGAGCTGCTCGTCGGCCTTCGTCCGGCGATGCGGCAGGTAGCCGCCGAGCGCCTGGCGGCGCTCGTGCAGGTAACGCATCTCCGGCGTGTCGTCGGCGCGGCTTGTAGAACGGGATCTCTGCAGCTGATCGTCGGGAATCGGCATGTTGAAGCGGTCGCGGAATGCGCGCACGTCGTCGTCGATCAGCTTCTTGGTCTGGTGCGCGGTGTTCTTGCCCTCGCCGCTCTTGCCCATGCCGAAGCCCTTGACCGTCTTGATCAGCAGCACGGTGGGCTGGCCCTTGTGGTTGTTGGCGCGATGGAATGCCGCGTACACCTTCTGCGGATCGTGGCCGCCGCGCTGCAGGCGCCAGATGTCCTCGTCGCTCATCTTGGACACCATCTCGAGCAGCTTGGGATGGCGGCCGAAGAAGTTCTTTCGCACGAACGCGCCGTCGTTGGCCTTCATCGCCTGGTAGTCGCCGTCGACCACTTCCATCATCACCTTGCGCAGGATGCCGTCCTTGTCGCGCGCGAGCAGCGGATCCCAGTAGCTACCCCAGCAACAGCTTGATGACGTTCCAGCCCGAGCCGCGGAACTCGCCTTCGAGCTCCTGGATGATCTTGCCGTTGCCGCGCACCGGGCCGTCGAGGCGCTGCAGGATTGCAGTTGATGACGAAGATCAGGTTGTCGAGCTTCTCGCGCGCGGCCAGGCCGATCGCGCCGAGGCTCTCGGGCTCGTCCATTTCGCCGTCGCCGCAGAACACCCACACCTTGCGGTTCTCGGTGTTGGCGATGCCGCGGGCATGCAGGTACTTCAGGAAGCGCGCCTGGTAGATCGCCATCAGCGGGCCCAAGCCCATCGAGACCGTCGGGAACTGCCAGAACTCGGGCATCAGCTTGGGATGCGGGTAGCTGGAGATGCCTTTGCCGTCGACCTCCTGCCGGAAGTTGACCAACTGCGCTTCGCTGATGCGCCCTTCCATGTAGGCGCGCGCATAGATGCCCGGCGAGCTGTGTCCCTGGATGTACAGCAGATCGCCGCCATGGTCCTTCGGTCTCGGCATGCCAGAAGTGGTTGAAGCCGGTGCCGAACATCGTGGCCAGCGATGCGAACGACGAGATGTGGCCACCGAGGTCGCCGCCATCGGCGGGATGCAGGCGATTGGCCTTGACCACCATCGCCATCGCGTTCCAGCGCATGTAGGTGCGCAGGCGCTCCTCGATTCTCGATGTTGCCCGGCGAGCGCTCTTCCAGGTCGGTTGGGAATGGTGTTGACGTACGCCGTGTTGGCCGAGAACGGATGGTCGATGCCGGACTGGCGCGCCTCGTCGATCAATCGCTCTAGCAAGAAGTGAGCACGATCGGGGCCTTCAGCCGCAGATGACGGCCTGCAAGCGCATCGAGCCACTCTCGTGTCTCCTGCGCGTCTGCATCGTTGGCGGCTGCTCCGCGAACAGAATCGGGCATCGCTGACATGGCTGTCTCCTGGGTGCGAGGTTTCGTCTTTGGCGCGGCTAGTGTCGTATTTCGCGCGGCCAGCAGTTTGGCACAAGCCTTCAAAATTCCAAATAGTGCGACATCATTTCTTAATGCGAAACACATAACCGAATCTCGTATGGGTCCAGTTCAGGCGGGCCCCGGATAATCTGCGCTCATGGATCTGCGTTCGGCCCCTTCACAGCCGGCGGCGCCGGCCGCGTCGTGGGGCCAGCGTCTGATCGGCCGCTGGTGGCGACGTCAAACGCCGGCGCGGCAAGACCGCTTCGCGACGCTGGCGCCGTTGGTCTCGGTGCTGTTGTTCCTGGCGGCCATCGTGTCGGCGTTCTGGACCTTGCGCAACGAGGAATTCGAGCGTGAGGCCGAGTCGGTGAAGCGCGACGCCGAAATCGCGCAGCAGCAGATCCGCCTGCACCTGATCGAGAACCACGAGCAGCTGGTGCAGCTGGCGCGGCAGATCGTGACCAAGGAGATCGACGCCGAAGAGGCGCAACGACTGGCCCGCGCATTCGGCAGCGCGCAGCCCGAGGTGATGCAACTCACCTGGTTGGACGCGTTGCGCCGCAAGCGCGCCAGCTATGTCTCGCCACTGGCCGATCCCGACACCCATCCGCTGGGCCTCAATGAAGATCGGCTGCTCGGTCCGCAGGCGCGCAGCCGCGAGGCCGAGTGGGCGTTCATCGCCGCGCGCGACCTGCGTCAGCCGGTGTACTCGCGGCCTTTCAAGGACGCGATGGGCACCGCGGTGTTCCAAACCCACGTGCCGCTGCTCAACGGGGGCGTGTTCGCGGGGGCGTTGATCGTCGAATATTCGATCGAGGGCCTGCTGCGCTACTTCGTGCCACCGGAGGTCAAGCGCCGGCGTGCGATCACGGTGCTCGACGAGAGCGGTCGCGTGCTCGCCAGCACCGTAATCGCATTGCCCGGACGCGCCAACCCGCAGGCGCCGATCGTGCACGACGTGCCGCTCACGCCGACGGCCAACGGCGTGGTGCTGCGTGCGGCTGGCTATCGCACGTCGGTGCTGCTGATCGGCAACACGCTGTTCTGGATGGTGCTGGCGCTGTCGGGTCTGACGCTGTGGATGCTGCTGGGCACCTGGCGCCACATGCGGCGACGCGCTCAGATCCAGGGCGCGCTGGTGCAGGAGACCAACTTCCGACGCGCGATGGAAAACTCGATGCTCACCGGCATGCGCGCGATGGACCTCGAGGGCCGCATCACCTACGTCAACCCGGCTTTCTGCGCGATGACCGGCTACGCCGAAGCCGAGCTGATCGGGCGTATGCCGCCGTATCCGTACTGGCCGCCCGAGCGCGTGGAAGAGAACTCGCGCTTGCTGCAGCAGGAGCTGCAAGGCCGCAGCCCGGCCGGTGGTATCGAGGTGCGCGTGATGCGCAAGGACGGCGTGCTGTTCGACGCGCGCATGTATGTGTCACCGCTGATCGACGCGCGCGGCAAGCAGACCGGCTGGATGACCTCGATGACCAACATCACCGAGGCCAAGCGCATCCGCGATCAGCTGTCGGCATCGCACGAACGCTTCACCACCGTGCTCGAGGGGCTCGATGCCGCCGGTGTCGGTGTTGTCGGTGCAGCAAGGCGAGTTGTTGTTCGCCAACCGTTCGTACCGGCTGTGGTTTGGCGCCGACGCACGCGGCCATTCGCAGCTGGCCAGCGGCAGCATGCCGCAGCCGACCTACCACGCCGACGGCGACGATCACGTCGACGGCCTGTCGGGCCTGCCGGCACAGGAGCTCACCAAAACCGGCGCCGACCCGCGCGAGGTGTTCATCGAATCGCTGAACAAGTGGTTCGACGTGCGCTCGCGCTACCTGCAGTGGACCGATGGCCGCCTCGCGCAGATGCTGATCGCCACCGATGTGACGGCGCGCCGCCGCGTCGAGGAGCAGGTGGCCCACCAGGCCGAGAAGGCGCCAGGTGTCGAGCCGCTTGATCACGATGGGCGAGATGGCATCGTCGGTGGCGCACGAGCTGAACCAGCCGCTGACCGCGATCACCAACTACTGCAACGGCATGATCTCGCGCGTGTCGCGGCGAGTCGATCGGACGCGACGACCTGGTGTCGGCGCTGGAGAAGACCTCGCGCCAGGCCGAGCGCGCCGGGCCAGATCATCCAGCGCATCCGCGCCTTCGTGCGCAAGAGCGTGCCGCAGCGCCAGAGCGCGCACGCGCGGCAGATCGTCGACGACACGCTCGAGCTGGCGAGCATCGAACTGCAACGGCGCAACGTGACGATCCACAGCTACTGTCGCGCAGCGCCTGCCCGAACTGATGGTCGACCCGATCCTGATCGAACAGGTGCTGCTCAACATCGTGCGCAACGCCGCCGAGGCGATCGACAACGCGCAGATGCCGGCATCGCGCCGTTTCATCGAGTTGCGCGTCGTGCCCAAGCACACCACCGAGGAAGGCGGCATCGTCGAGTTCAGCGTCACCGACACCGGGCCGGGCCTGCCCGATGAAGTGATCGGCCGGCTGTACGAGGCATTCTTCTCCACCAAGGCAGAGGGGTTGGGCATCGGTTTGTCGTTGTGCCGCTCGATCGTGGAGTCACATCGGGGACGGATCCGGGCACAGAACCTCTACAATGGCGCAGCCGTGTCAGGGTGTCGATTCGCCTTCTCACTGCCCGTTGAAATCCAGCCGCCCGCCCCGGCCGACGCGCCTGCCGCAGCGACCACCGGCGCGACCGACAACCCAGCCGCAGTCACAACCCCATGAGCCTGATTCCGAAAAAGGCACGGTCTACGTGGTCGACGACGACGAAGCCGTGCGCGATTCGCTGCAATGGCTGCTCGAGGGCAAGGACTACCGAGTCAAGTGCTTCGATTCGGCCGAGTCCTTCCTGTCGCGCTTCGACCCGCGCGAGGTGGCTTGCCTGATCGCCGACATCCGCATGGAAGGCATGAGCGGCCTGGAGCTGCAGGACCGCCTGCTCGAACGCAAGAGCCCGCTGCCGGTCGGTCTTCATCACCGGCCACGGCGACGTGCCGATGGCGGTCAACACGATGAAAAAGGGCGCGATGGATTTCATCGAGAAGCCCTTCAAGGAAGACGAGCTGTTGCCGCTGGTCGAGCGCATGCTCGAGCAGGCCCGCGCCGCCTTCAGCCAGCACCAGGAGCAAGCCAGCCGCGACGCGCTGCTGTCACGCCTGACCACGCGCGAAGCGCAGGTGCTCGAGCGCATCGTCGCCGGCCGGCTGAACAAGCAGATCGCCGACGACCTGGGCATCAGCATCAAGACGGTGGAGGCGCACCGCGCCAACATCATGGAAAAGCTCAACGCCAACACGGTGGCCGATCTGTTGAAGATCGCGCTGGGCGCATCCACTGCGCCGGCCAAGGGTTGATCGCGACCACCCTGCGGCGTCACGCGCGGCCTGGCCAGGTCTCGCGAGCGACTGACCCGATGACCGCGCAACTGATCGACGGCAACGCGCTGGCCGAGCAGGCGCGCGCCGAGGTCGCACGACGAGCCGGCGTCCTGCGCTCGCGCGGGCGTCACACCGGGGCTCGCGGTCAGTCCTGGTCGGCGACGACCCCGCCTCTGCGGTCTACGTCCGCCACAAGGTCAAGGACTGCGAAGGTGCGCGGCATGCGCTCGGTGCTCGAGCGGTACCCCGCCACGATGGGCGAGGCCGACCTGCTGGCGCGCGTGCGCGCGCTCAACACCGACTCGGCAGTGCACGGCATCCTGGTGCAGATGCCGTTGCCGCGTCACATCGACCCGCTGAAGGTGATCGCGACGCTGTCGCCGGACAAGGATGTCGACGGCTTTCACGTGCAAAACGCCGGCGCCCTGCATGATCGGGCGGCCAGGGGTTCAAAGCCCTGCACGCCCTACGGCTGCATGAAGCTGATCGAATCGACCGACGAGTCGGTGCGCGGCAAGCACGCGGTGGTGATCGGCCGCTCCAACACCGTGGGCAAGCCGATGGCGCTGATGCTGCTGCAGGCCAACGCCACCGTCACCGTGTGCCACAGCGCCACGCCGGACTCTGGGCACGCACACGCGGCAGGCCGACATCGTGGTGGCCGCGGTCGGCCGCCGCAACACGGTGCGCGCCGAGATGGTCAAACGCGGCGCGATCGTGATCGACGTCGGCATGAATCGCGATGACGCCGGCAAGCTGTGCGGCGACGTCGATTTCGCCGCCGTGCGCGAAGTGGCCGGTTGGATCACGCCGGTGCCCGGCGGCGTCGGACCGATGACACGCGCGATGCTGCTGGTCAACACCGTCGAGGCCGCGGAGCGCACTCCACCTGAGCAACACGCATGCACCGGAGCAGTAAAAGATGATCAACCCGCTGCTGCGCATCGATAGCTTGCCCGACTTCGGGCAAATCACGCCCGAGCAGGTGGCGCCAGCGATCGACGCCTTGTTGCTTGATGCCGAGCGTGCCTCGAGCGCGCCGGTGGCCCTGACGTGCCCGCGCAGTACGAGCGCGCTGTCGGCGGATGCTCGACACTGCGGTGGAACGGCTGTCGCGCGCCTGGGGCACGGTGGGTCATCTGAAACCAGGTGCGCGACACGCCGGCATGGCGCGCCGCCTTCAACGAATGCCTGCCGCGCGTCACCGGCTTCTATGCGCAGGCTGGGCGCCGACCCGAATCTGTTTGCAAGTACCGGGCGATCGACCCCGATGCCGAAGCGCTGCTGAACAGGCCACGCCAGCGCGCGCTCGCCAACGCGTTGCGCGATTTCGTGCTCGCCGGTGCGCAGCTGCAGGGTCTGGCCCGCCAGCGGTTCCTGCAGATCCAGGATCGCCTGGCCCAGCTGTCACAACGCTTCGAAGAGCATGTCCAGGACGCGACCGACGCTTTTGCCTGCGTACGTGGATGCCGACCGCCTCGACGGGTTGCCTCGAGTGACGGTGCGCGCTGGCGCTGCGAGCCGATGCGGCTGGCCGACGGGCGCGACTGGCTACAAGCTGAGTTTGCTCGCGCCGCGCTTCCAGCCGGTGATGCAGTACGCCACCGATCGCGCCCTGCGCGAGCGGCTCTACAGGGCATTTCATACCCGTGCCAGCGATCTGGGGTCGAGCCAGTACGACAACAGCACGCTGATGACCGAGTTGCTCGAATTGCGTCAGGAGAACGCCAAGCTGCTGCAGTTTGCCGACTATGCGCAACTGTCGCTGGCCACCAAGATGGCGCGCACGCCGGCGCAGGTGCTGCAGTTCCTGCGCGACCTCGCGGCACGCTCACACGCACGGGCCCAGGACGAGCTCACCGACATGCGCGAGTTCGCGCGCGCGCAACTCGGCATCGAACAGCTGATGCCATGGGACCACCGCTTCGTGGCCGAGCGGCTGCGCGAGCAGCGCTTTGCGTTCAGCGACCAGGAGCGTCAAACGCTACTTCACGTTCGAGCGCGTGCTCGACGGGCTGTTTCGCGATTGTCGAGACGCTGTTCGAGTTGCGCATCACGCCCGACCAGGCCGCGGTGTGGCACGACAGCGTGCGCGTCTATCGCATCGAGCGCGACGGCGTCTTGATGGGTCAGTTCTATCTCGACGCGTTTTCGCGCACCGGCAAGCGCCCTGGCGCCTGGATGGACGACGCAGCGCGGCCGCTGGCGGCGCCCTGATGGCGCGCATGCGCTGCAAACGCCGGTGGCCTCACCTGGTGTGCAACTTTGCGCCGCCCGTGCCTGGACAGCGATGCGCTGCTCACGCACGACGACCTCATCACGCTGTTCCACGAGTTCGGGCACGGACTGCATCACATGCTCACGCGCGTCGACGAGCTCGGCAGTGGCCGGCATCGCAGGGCGTCGAATGGGACGCGGTGGAGCTGCCGAGCCAGTTCATGGAGAACTTCTGCTGGGAGTGGGACGTGCTGTCGCGCCTGACCGCCCACGTCGACGACCGGCTCGCCGCTGCCGCGCGCGCTGTTCGACAAGATGATCGCGGCGCGTCACTTTCACAGCGCGGCCTGGAGACGCTGCGCCAGGTGCGAGTACGCGCTGTTCGACATGCGCATCCATCACGAACCCGATGCAGCGCATGCCATCGCAGCGTGTGCTCGACGAGGTGCGCGCCGAGGTGTCGGTGCTCGATGCCGACCCGCTGCAGCGGCTGCCACACAGCTTCTCGCCACATCTTCGCGGGTGGCTACGGTGCCGGCTACTACAGCTACAAATGGGCCGAGGTGCTATCGGCCGACGCCTACAGCGCGTTCGAGGAAATGGGGCTGTTTGACATCGACACCGGCCGCCGCTATCGGCGCGAGATTCTCGAGGTCGGCGGCAGCCGCGACGCGCTCGACAGCTTCAAAGCCTTCCGCGGTCGTGAACCAAGTATCACTGCGTTACTCCGGCACCAAGGAATCACTCTGAGCCGGCCGCCCGCGCTGGGCTAGATTGCCTGGATGACGCCCATGCTGACCGTCTCCACTCCTGTCATGTGCCGTGATGGCGCTGGCGATGCTTGCGCTCGCCGAGCCACGCCCTGTTCAAGGTCGTGGCCGCGTGACGGCACCGTGACCTACACCGATCGGCCGCCGCCAGCGTCGATCGGCCGCCCGACGCAGATGGGCAAGGAGGGTCCGGCGCGGATACGGTGGCAGCGGCGCTGGCCAGCCTGCCGATCGAGCTTCGGCAGACGGTCGCTCGCTTCCCGGTCACGCTGTACACCAGCACCGACTGTTCACCCTGCGAGAGCGGCCGGCGTCTGCTGCAAGCCCGTGGCGTGCCGTTCGTCGAGCGCCAGGTGACGAGTGGAGACGACGCCGAGGCGTTGAATCGGCTGACCGGCGGCCGCTCGGTGCCCACGCTGACCATCGGCAGCCAGGCGCTGCGGCGGCTACGCCGACGGCGACTGGAACTCTTTATCTCGATGCCGCGGCTTACCCGCGCGAGTCGCAGTTGCCGCGCGGCTACCAGGCGCCACCCGCAACGCCGTTGGTCGAGCGTCAGCCGAGGCGCCAGCGCCCAGTGGCGCGTCCGGCCCCGCCTGCCGACCCGATCGCGCTGCCGCCCACGACGGCGCCCTCGCCCACCGGCATTCGCTTCTGAGCTGGCGGGCTGCGCCGGAAGCCCTACTCCGGGATGCCGCCCAGGATGTAGGTGGCCTCGAGCATCACGCCCGGCTCTGCCCAGCAGAGCCGAACCAACGCCTCAGAAGATCTCGACGATGCTGCGCGCTGCGTGTAGATCTGTGCGAGCGCCGAATTGACGGCCAGATCGCATGTCGTCGTCGCCACGTGCAGCAGCACGATCGCGTAGGGTTCGAAACGAGAGATCCTCTCTGCAAGATCGCGAGGGCCTTCGGATCCTGGTCTTCAGTCCCATCGCCAGTAACAGCGTGCGGTCGCTGGCGAATGCGTCGATCTGGCCGGCCTCGAACATCGCCATGCCCCTCATCGCGCGTCTTGACCGACACCACGGTGGCGTTGACCACCCACGCGCTTGAGCGCATCTTGCAGCGCCTTCTCGTTGGTCGTGCCATGCAGTGACGCCGATCTTCTTGCCACCGAGGTCGGTCAGCTGGCGCACGCCGGAGTCGTTCTTGATCGGCAAGCCGGCTGCTATCGACGAACGGTAGGTGGAGAAGTTCAACCCGCTTCATGCGCCGACAGCGTCACCGAGGTGGACCCGCATTCCATGTCGGCCCGGCCCTTTCGACGGCCTCCATGCGGTCTTGCGTGTTCACCGGCACCCATCTGATCTGCATGCCGTCGACGGCGAGCTGCTGCTGCGATGGCGAGCAATCGACGCGCCGGCACAGATCGATGCTGAAGCCCACCGGCTGCTTGGACTCGTCGACGAAAGAAAACGGGGCCGCGTCACCGCGGTAGGGCAATCGCCACCGACTTGGTGCTCTTGATCCTTCTCAAGGCGCCTTCGGGCGCCTGCGGCAGTGGCTAGCAAGATGGGGGCAATCAATAGAGCGAGCGTTAGGCGGCGAGGCGCAGCATGGCATGTCCAGTTGAGATGGCGAGGCCGCGGAGTCTAACGGCCGCGCCGGCTGGCGTCGATACGCCGGACCGATTTTGTTCAACGCGGTGGCGAGAGCCCTCGAACCAGCGCCGCGGCGTGCATCAGATTCTGAGATGACGTGCCGGCCAGACTGCTCGCCGCGGTGGCTGCGCCGACGCTCCAGAAGAGCGCGGCCACGCCCACCGCCGCGCCTGCAGCGCCGAACACCAGCGGCAGCGTGGTGCTCGACAGATTGATGACGATCGAAGCGCAGCGCAATCGCTTCGCCATGGCGTGGCGCCGGTGTGAGGTGGTGCAGCCCCAGACATGATCATCGGCCGCACACGCAGCCCAGCGTGACACCCGAGCGCCATCGCCAGCGCGGCCATCACCCACGGGTTGGTGGCGAACGGATAGGCAGCGAACACCAGCCTCGGTGCCGACCATCGCCAGCGCGCAAACACGGTGACCTCGCGCACGTGGTGCGCCAACACCGGGATCAACACGCGCACCGCGGTCACCGACAACGTGAAGCTGCCGAGCACGAAACCGATCGTCGAGGCACTGAAGCCGTCGCTCGTGGCCGAGCACCGGCACCGCGAAGGCATGGCATCCCAGCACGCCGACAGGCAGCAGGTTGACACCCATCAGCCGCTTCAGCCCCGGTTGAGCAGCAGTCCCACGCAGTGCTCTTCGCCATGCCCCGGCTGGACGTCCGGCCGCCACGCCGGCACGCGCGTTCGCGAAGTGCCAACAACGACAGCGCGGCAGGCAACAGCATCACCGCGAACGCGAACGCGAAAGCCCGCGCGCATCAGATCACAGGCCGGCGCAGCACCGGGCCGATCGCATTGACATCGACGGCGCCAGCCCCGAGCCAGCTGAACACGCGCACGCGCTGCACGCTGTCGCTGGCCCAATGCCCCGCCGTGCGCAGGATGGCGATCAGCCCGAGGTTGGTGCCGCGCACCGGTCAACACGGCGCGCCGCGCTCAAGAGCGCTGAATTGCAGCCAGCCCTCGAACCAGGTGGCCAGCAATCGCGATGGCCACACCGATCAGCGACAACATCGACCGCCAGCCGCACCGGGCGGCGGTAGCCATGGCGATCGGCCATCCGGCCCGCGCGCAGGCGCCAGCAGCACCGGCGCGAGCGCGAACAGCGCCATCAGCACGCCGACCGCCCACTCGCTGCGGCCGCCGCGCAGCGCGCAGCAGCGGCGCTGACATGCGCAGCCCGGCCATCGCAGCCAGGCAAGCCGAGTTGCCCGATCACCAGCGCGGCCAGCAAGCGGCCCGGCGCAGCGCTAGGCAGCTGGACGCCGGCCGGCTCAGGCACCCAGGCGTCGCCCTTGGCGTCGAGCGACTTTCTCGTCCAGTGGCCTCTGAGCAACAGTTGCTGCGCGCGCGTGTCTCCGGCAATCGCTCTACACTCCTGAGCGCTTTGGTCATCTGACGCGTGCGTGGGTCTGCGCCTTGTCGATCGACTCCAGCACGCTCCGTCGGTCTGGTTCTTCACCCTGGCCAGCGCTCGTCCGAACTTGTCGAACTCGGTCTTCACTGCACCCAGCACCTCCCAGACCTCGGCCGAGCGCTGCTCGCAGCGCCAGCGTGCGAAAGCCCATCTGCAGGCTGGTCAAGCGTGGCCAGCAGCGTGGTCGGGCCCGGCCAGCATGACGCGTGTGCTCGCGCTGCAGCGCCTCGACCAGGCCCGGCCGGCGCAGCGCCTCGGCGTACAGGCCCTCGGTGGGCACGAAGCAGGATGCGCGAAGTCGGTGGTGTGCGGCGGCGCGAGGTACTTCGTCGCGGATCGTCTTGGCCTCGGCGCGCAGCCGCGTCTCGATCGCCTTGGCCGGCCACCTCGGCGGCCACCGGGTCGGCGCGCTCCTGCGCATCGAGCAGGCGCTCGTAGTCCTCGCGCGGGAACTTCGGCGTCGATCGGCAGCCACAGCGGCACGCCGTCGGTCGCGCTGCCCGGCAGGCGGATCGCGAACTCGACGCGCGCGCCGCTGCCGGGCACCGGTCTCGACGTTGGTGCGCGTACTGCTCGGGCGTGAACACCTGTTCGAGCAGCCCGGCGAGCTGCACCTCGCCGAAGATGCCGCGCGTCTTCACGTTGTTCAGCACGCGGTTGAGCGAGCCGACGTCGCGCGCCAGGCCCTGCATCTCGCCCAGGCCCTTGTGCACCTGCTCGAGCCGATCGGCGACCAGCTTGAAGCTCTCGCCCAGCCGCTGCTCGAGCGTGGCTCTGCAGCTTCTCGTCGACGGTGGCGCGCATCTGCTCGAGCTTCTTTTCGTTGCCCTCTTGCAGCGACTGCAGTCGCACCTCGACCGCCTGCCGCATCTCCGGCCTGACGGCGCTCGTTGGTTTCGCTGACAGCAGCCGCAACTGCTCGGCCAGCACGTCGCTCAAGCGGCGCAACGCGGCATCAGGTTTGCTGCTGCGTGGCGGCCAGTTGCAAGCGGAACGAATCGATCTGCTCGTTCTGCGTGCGCGCCACGTCGCCGCTTTGCGCCAGCAGCACCTGCTGCAACGACCCGAGATCGGCGCGCGAGGCCTGCGCCTGGCGCCCGATCTCGTCGCGCAATTCGCGCTCCAGGCGCTCGGTAGGTTGCGTGTCGCCGCGTCGCAAGGCCAGCCAGAGCACCACGCCCAGAATCAAGCGCCAGCAGCGCGGGAACGATCCAGTCAGGCATGGCGCTCATTGTCTCAGTCGGCGACGCACGATCTCTCAAGGCAGCTCGTCCGCACTGCAGCGCCCGACGGCCGCGACAAACTCGCCGCTCCTCAACGCGCAGGTGCGACCGCCTGCGCCGACGCGCTGCCCCGAGGCACGCTGCCCGGATGAAAGCCGATCGATCGCCAGCATCACGAAGAAGCCGATCACGTAGCTGACGCCACGTGCCAGCCGTGGCGCAACCACTGTCCGACGTTGCGGCCCTGCGGGTACATGCCGCACAGCGCCACGCCGGCCGACGAGCCGAACCAGATCATCGAGCCGCCGAAGCCGACGGCGTAGGCGAGGAAGCCCCAGTCGTAGCCGCCCTGCTTGATGCGCCAGCGCGGTGAGCGGGATGTTGTCGAACACCGCCGACACGAAGCCGAGGCCCGAGCGCCGTGCGGCCACGACGCCGCCGGCAGCTCTCCACCGGCATCATCGATGCGCACAGCACCAGCGACAGCAGGAACACTGAGCCCTTGAAGCGCTCCGGGCAGCAGGCTCCAGTCGGGGCGGCGCAGCGGCGCGTCAGCAGATGCGCCCCACACCGCCGCGCCGAGGAACGGGAAGAGATCCGACACCTCGTTGAAGCGAATGTTGACCACCACGTTGACGACGATGGCGGACACCAGGATGAAGGCGACGATCGCCACGCGCACCCAGTCGACCGCGGGTGCCGCGCCTTCGTCCTTCTGGATCGGCGAGAAACCGTTGCTGCTGCAGCAGGCCGGAATGCCGAACAGCACCAGCGCGATGCCCGATCCGATGAAGGCCTCGAGCACCTCCAGCGGATCGATGCCGGCGATCCACATCATCGTCGTGGTGGTGTCGCCCACCACGCTGCCCGAGCCGCCGCCGTTCGAGGCGGCCACGATCGCCGCCAGAAAGCCGACGTGCACCTTGCCGCTGAACACCGTGTGCGCGATCGCGCCGCCGATCATCGCCGCCGCGATGTTGTCGAGGAAGCTCGACAACACGAACACCAGAACCAGCAGCACGAAGCAGCCCTTCCAGTCGTCGGGCAGCCAGCGCGGCAACACGGCAGGGATTTCGGTGTCCTCGAACAGCTTGGCCAGCAGCGCGAATCCCAGCAGCAACAGCAGCAGGTTGATCAGGATCACCCACTCGTGCAGCAGGTGCGAGCCGAAGCCGCTCAAGCCGGCACCGCTCTTGAAGCGGCGAGAACACGATCTTGTACAGCGCGATCACGATCGCGCCGCCGAGCGCGGTGCGCATCGTGTGGTGATGGAACATCGCCACGCCGGCCAGCACGCACGCGAACAAAATGAACTCGACGGGAACCGGCCCGATCGCCGGCCCGTGGAACGCAGCAGAACTCATCGACCCTCCATCGGTGACCGGCTAAGCCCGGCACCGCTTGTAGCGCGTCCGGGCCTTCGGCAGGCGTGAGGCCCCTTCCGGGCCCTCACGTCCTGCCGCAGTCCAGGAACCGCGCGAACTGTTCCACAGGGGCGCGCTCGGTGACCAGGGTGTTTTCGATGGCTTGCGGATCCGCCACGCCCATCGACATGCCACACACCACCATCTCGCCGGCCGGCAGTTGCAGAAACTCTTCGATCACGCGATGAAAAGGCGCGCACGCCGCCTGCGGGCAGGTGTCCAGGCCGCGCGCGCGCGCCGCGACCATGATGTTCTGCAGGAACATGCCGTAGTCGAGCCAGCTGCCCTTCTCAAGAATCCGCTCGATCGTGAAGATCAGTCCGACCGGTGCATCGAAGAACTTGTAGTTTCGCGCGTGCTGACGATGCATGCGCTGATGGTCGGTCTTGCCGATACCGAGCAGGCCATACAGATCCCAGCCGACTTTGCGGCGACGCTCGATGTAGGGGCTGATCCATCGCGTTGGGTAGTAGTCGTATTCCTGCGTGTGCGCTTCGCGCTGCACCGGGTCGTCGTATGCCTGGCCGACACGACGCGACAGCTCGGCGAGTGCGAAGCCCTTGAGCACGGTCACGCGCCAGGGCTGCGTGTTGGTGCCCGACGGCGCACGCGCCGCAACGCGCAGGATGTCGCTCACGGTGTCGATGCGGCACCGGCGTGTCGAGGAAGCGCGCGCACCGAGCGCCGCGAGGTGATCGCGGCATCGACAGCCGCCACATCGGAAGCGCTGTGTCGTGAACGATCCGTCCGCAGCAGGAGCGAGCGCCGTCAACAGATCCTTGGGCAGCGCGACTGGGCGGCGCGTGCCGCGCTCGACATACACATGAATGAAGTGCCCGGACGCCGCGCTGGTCGCCGCCGCGTCGGCGAAAAGGCCGATCTCGTAGCGCACGCTGGAGGTGCCGACGCGTGCGACCCGCACGCCAGCCTCGATAGCGCCCGGATACTGCAGCGGCGCAAAGAAGTTGCAGTGGGTCTCGACCACCAACCCGACCACGCCGCCTCGGCATGGATGTCGAGCGCACCGCGATCGATCAGGTAACTGTTGACCGCGGTGTCAAAGAAGCTGTAGCAGACGGCGTTGTTGATATGGCCGTAGACATCGTTGTCCATCCAGCGCGTCGTGATGCGGGTGAAGAATGGATAGACATGGCGTGGTTCGGCGATCGGTCGTTCGCTCATGCGGCGGATTGTTTCATTGAATCGTGCACGCACTTGCGGCCGGCGATCCGGTTGCCATGCCACAGCGCGGCGCTGCGCGAGGCTTCGATGACCGTGCGCAAGTGCACCGCCACAGTGGCGTCGATGTCCGTGCCATAACCACCCGCCATCGATACAGCCACTGGGATGCCGCGTTCGCGCAGCGCGTCGAAGACCTGCCGGTCGCGCTCGGCCAGCCCATTGAAGGTCAGCTTCAGCCGGCCCAGCCTATCGCCCTCGATGAGGGTCGGCACCGGCCAGAATAGAACGCCAGGTCCGGTGGTGTTGATGCGAGACGCGTCCACACGCTCGTTCAGCGCCAAGTGCAGCGCCTGCAGATACAGCATCGTCACCGCAACCGTCGGGCAACTCGACGTCGAGATCGCTGCTGGCCTTGCGAACCGGGAAATTGCGTTCGCCGTGCAGCGACAGCGTGAACACGGTCGGGTCGTCGGCAAAGATCGTTGCCGTGCCGTCGCCCTGGTGCACATCGAGATCGATCACCAAGACGCGCAGGAGAGATCGATTGTTGCGATGCGATTCGGCCTGCATCAGTCGCGCCGCCACGGCGGCGTCGTTGAAGAGGCAATAGCCGGCACCGCGATCGGCGTGAGCGTGGTGGGTGCCGCCGGCGAGTTGCACCGCCACGCCGTCATGCAACGCGGCGCGCGCGGCGCAGATCGTTGCACCCACCGAGCGGCGCGCTCGTTCGGCCATCTCGGGCGACCACGGCAGGCCGATGGCACGTTGCGCTTGCCCCGACAGCAGGCCGTGACTAGCGTCGTGCACATAGGCCGGTGTATGCGCGAGCGCCAGCTCACCGTCGCTGGCAGCAGGCGCTTCGACCAGTTGCACCTCCGGGCACGCCTGCAGCACGCGCTCGCGCAAGAGGGCGTATTTGGAGATTGGAAAACGATGACCCGGCGGCAGCGGTATGCCGAACCGATCGGAGCAGTAGGCGCGCACCAGAAGATTGTCGCCCTGTACTTCCGGTAGCCGGAACGAGCTCGAATGAACTCAGAGCTGCGGCCCCGCCGGCGAAACCCTAGACAACACTCCTAAATTGCTGCATCGCACCAAAAGAGTCTTGCAATCGTCGGAAGGATGCCTATACTTCGATCCATGTTGCGGTGCAGCATGCACCCAACGGCCCCCGAAACACCCCACTGGAGATGTAAATGATGACTGTTGAACAAGTGGTTGCCGCCAACAAGGCGAACGTTGAAACCCTGTTCGGCCTGACCAACAAGGCGTTCGAAGGCGTTGAGCGCCTGGTCGAGCTGAATCTGCAAGTCGCCAAGGCCGCGCTGAGCGAAGTCGCCGAAGGCACCAAGGCCGCGTTGTCGGTCAAGGACGCGCAAGAGCTGCTGTCGCTGCAAGCCGGCATGCTGCAGCCCAGCGCCGAGAAGGCCGTGGCGTATGGCCGCCATGTCTATGACATCGCAGCCACCACCAATGCCGAAGTCGGCAAGGTCGCCGAAACGCAAATGGCCGAGATGCAGAAGAAGTTCCTGTCGGGCGTCGACAGCGCGATCAGAACGCGCCGGCTGGCACCGAGAGCGCCGTGTCGCTGGTCAAGTCGGCCATCGCCGCTGCGAACAACGCCTACGAGAGCGTGCAAAAGGCTGCCAGGCAAGCCGCGGAGATCGCGGATGCCAACATCCAAGCGGTGAGCAACACGGCCGCGAAGGCGACCTCTGGCTCCAAGAGCAAGCGCGCCTGAACTTGATTGAACCGATGCCCGAACAGAGCATCTGAGCGAGAGAGGCGCCGCAGCGCCGCCTTGCTGAAGGTTGTCTCCTCGGTACCTCTCGAAATCCCCTTTCAAGGTACCTTCGGCCCGATGGCTTGCTATCGGGCCTTTTTCATTGGCGATGGCGCTTCCCTCAGACACCATCAGAATACATATAGAAGAACTAAATTCTTCCCCTGAATAACAACGGTCCCTAGAGTGCCCTTCGCGCGCCCGGATGCCGCGCCAAGAACGAGAGTGCTCAGGGACTATGGACTGGATTGCCATCGCCAGCGGCTTCGGGGTTGGAGCCATCGTCGGACTTACCGGCGTGGGCGGCGGGTCGTTGATGACCCCGCTGCTGATTGGCGTGTTCAAGCTCAACCCGGCGCTGGCGATTGGCACCGACCTCTGGTTTGCGGCCATCACCAAGTCGGGCGGCGCCTGGGCACACCACCGGCACGGGCATGTCGACCGCCGGATCGCTGTGCTGTTGCTCGCCGGCAGCGTGCCAGCTGCATTGCCACGATCGCGTGGATGCACTGGTCCGGTGTCACGCGCAGTGGCATGGCCATGCTGACCTGGTCGCTCGGCATTGCGCTGTTGTTGACCGCGGTCACGGTGGCCTACCGCAAGGCATGGCACGCGGTCGGCCTGCGCCTCGAGCGTTGGCTGCCCGACCGGCGCAGGGCCATCGCAACCGTTGTGTGCGGTCTTGCGCTGGGCGTGCTGGTGTCGCTGAGTTCAATCGGCGCCGGGGCGATCGGTGCCACGTTGATCCTGCTGTTGTACCCGCGGCTGCCTGCGCAGCGCCTGGTGGGGACCGACATCGCGCACGCAGTGCCCCTCACGCTGGTGGCAGGCATCGGTCACGCCAGCCTCGGCCACGTGGACTGGCTGCTGCTCTGTCTCTGCTGATCGGCTCGCTGCCAGGCATCTGGATCGGAGCTCAACTGACCAAGGCCTTTCCGGAGCGATTGGTGCGCACGTTGCTGTGCGTGTCCCTCGTGACGGCGGGCCTGAAGGTGATGGCTTGACATGTATTCCTACACCGACTTCGATCGCCAGTTCGTGCATGCCCGTGCCGCACAGTTTCGCGACCAGCTGCAGCGCCATCTGACGGGGCAACTCGGTGAAGAAGAGTTTCGCCCGCTGCGCCTGCAAAACGGTTGGTATGTGCAGCGCCACGCGCCGATGCTGCGCATCGCGGTGCCCTATGGCGAGCTGTCGAGCCGGCAACTCCAGGCAGCTGGCGCTGATCGCACGCCGCTTCGACCGCGGCTACGGCCACTTCACGACGCGACAGAACCTGCAATTCAACTGGATCCCGTTGCCTCAGGCCGCTGATGTGATGGACCTGCTCGCCGAAGTCGACATGCACGGCATCCAGACCAGCGGCAACTGCGTGCGCAACATCACCAGCGACGCCTGGGCTGGCATCGCCCCTGACGAAACCGTCGATCCACGCCCGTACTGCGAGATCCTGCGGCAATGGAGCACGCTGCATCCGGAATTCGCCTTCCTGCCGCGCAAGTTCAAGATCGCCGTCATCGGCGCCGCCGAAGACCGCGCCGCAATCGGCTGGCACGACATCGGCCTGCACGTGCACAAGAACGACGCCGGCGAAGTTGGTTTCAAGGTGCTGGTAGGCGGCGGCATGGGGCGCACGCCGGTCATCGGCACCGTGGTGTCGCCGATTCGTGCCGTGGCGAGAGATCCTTGTCTTCGTCGAGGCGATCCTGCGCGTCTACAACCGCTATGGGCGCCGCGACAACATCTACAAGGCGCGCATCAAGATCCTCGTCAAGGCCGAGGGCGAACGCTTCGTCGAGGCGGTGCAACGCGAGTTTCGAACCATCCTCGAGCAGGATGCCGGGGATGTGAACACCTGATCCCGCAGTCTGAGTCGGACCGTGTGGCAAGCCACTTCGAGACTGCCGGCCGGCGTGCGCACGCACGCGGCGCAAGCCACTGACGATGATCCAGCCCAAGGCGACACGCCGTTGGCCTATCAACGCTGGCTCGAGCGCAACGTGCACCCGCATCGCTTGAACGGTCACCGTGCGGTCACGCTATCGCTCAAGCGCGCCGGACAGGCACCGGGTGACGCCACCGCCGATCAGATGGACCTGGCGGCGCAACTTGGCCGAGCGCTTCAGCCACGGCGAACTGCGCGTCACGCACGACCAGAACCTCTTGCTGCCATGGGTGCGCGCCTGCGATCTGCGCGCACTGTGGGAAGCCGCTCGCCAAGCCAGCTTCGCCACGCCCAACATCGGCCTGCTGACCGACATGATCGCCTGCCCCGGCGGTGACTTCTGCGCGCCTCGCCAATGCACGCTCGATTCCGATCGCCGCCGCGATTCAGGAGCGTTTCGATGACCTGGATCTGCTGTACGACATCGGCGACATCGATCTACACATCAGCGGCTGCATCAGCTCGTGCGGACACCACCACAGCGGCCACATCGGCATCCTTGGCGTCGACAAGGACGGCGCCGGAGTGGTACCAGGTGACGGCTGGGCGGCTCCGACGGCTCCACGCTGGTCGGGCGCCGCAGTGCCCGGCAAGGTGATCGGCCCGTCGTTCGCCGCCGACGAAGTGCCCGACGTGATCGAAGCGCTGATCGACATCTACCGCACCAATCGGGTCGCACCCGAGCGCTTCATCGACACCGCGCGACGTGTCGGCGTGCCGGCATTCCGCGCCGCCGCCGATGCCGTGCGCCGCGCCACCGCACACGCCGAGGCCGCGGCATGACCACGCGAACTGAAATGCGCTTCGTCGACCATACACAAGACCTCTGGCAGCCGCTGGACGGTGCCGAGGCCGCACCGTCTGCCCACGCGCTGCTGTCGCTCGATCAGTGGTCGGCGCTGCGCAGCGTTTGGCCGGCGTCGATGCCACTGGGTGTGGTCGTGGCCAACACGGTGGATGTCGAGACGCTGGCCGACGATCTGCCGCGCTGGTCGATGGTGGCACTGCAGTTCCCGAAGTGGACCGATGGCCGCGCCTACAGCCAGGCGCGGCTGCTTGCGCGCGCGCTTGCGCTACACGGGCGAAGTGCGCGCCACCGGCGAAGTGCTGGTCGACATGCTGCCGCTCCTGCAGCGCAGCGGCTTTCGACGCCGCGCTGATGCGCCCGGACCAGAACCTCGACACAGCGCGGCGTGCGCTGCGCTACTTTGCCGGCCACTATCAAGGCGATGTCGTGCAATCGCGGCCGCTGTTTGCTCGCATCGAGGCCTGAGCACGATGTCCAACGCCATTGCACTGTATGCGCGAGAGACGCCGGGTTTTGCCGACCGTGTCTCGCAAGCCGTGGCGCTGATGCGCTCGGCGGCCGCGACACATCCGGGCCGCATCGTCTTGGCCTCCAGCCTCGGCGCCGAAGACATGGTGATCACCGACCTGATCGCCCGCGAACAGTTGGACATCGCGGTGGCCACTCGAAACCGGCAAGCTGCACGCGCAGACGCTGGCCCTGGTGCAACGCGCCGAAAGGCACTTCGGGCTGATCATCGAGTTGCACCGGCCGCGAGGCCGAAGCGGTGGTGCACTTCGTGCAGCGCCACGGCGACGACGCCATGTACCGCTCGATCGAATTGCGCAAGGCCTGCTGCGGGCATGCGCAAGCTCGAACCGCTGGAGCGCATGTTGGACGGCCGCACCGCGTGGGTCACCGGGCTGCGTCGCGAACAGTCTGGCGCACGCGCGACGGTGCCGTTCACCGAGACCGACGAAAATGGAACGAAGCAAGCTGAGCCCGCTGGCCGATTGGACCTGGAGCGATGTCTGGCACTACATCGCGATGCATCAGGTGCCGTACAACCCATTGCACGACGAATTCATGCCGAGCATCGGCTGTGAGCCGTGCACGCGCGCGATTGCGGTGGGCGAGGACTTCCGTTCCGGGCGGTGGTGGTGGGGCAAGACGATGCCAAGGAGTGCGGGCTTCATGTGAATTCGCCGGAAGGTAACGTCATGGCGCTACCGCGCAGTGCGAACGCCACCTCGCAAAGGCGCCGGCATGAACGCGCCCGTCCAACTCGAGCGACTGCTGCCCGATGGACCACAGCCACCTCGACTGGCTGGAGGAGGAAGCGATCTTCATCCTGCGCGAGGTGGCCGCGACGTTCGAACGCCCCGCCCTGCTGTTCTCCGGCGGCAAGGATTCATGCGTGGTGCTGCGCCTGGCCGAAAAGGCCTTCAAGCGCTCGCAAGGCAATGGCCGCTTCTCGGGTCGCCTGCCGTTTCCGCTGCTGCATGTGGACACCGGCCACAACTTCCCCGAAGTGATTCGAGTTCCGCGATCAACGCATCGCCGAGATGGGCGAGCGCCTGGTGGTCGGCCACCTCGACGACTCGATCGCGCGCGGCACGGTGCGCCTGGCCGCATCCGCTGGAGTCGCGCAACGGCCACCAGACGCGTGACTCTGCTCGAAGCGATCGAAGAACACCGTTTCGACTGCCTGATCGGCGGCGCCCGCCGCGACGAAGAGAAGGCGCGCGCCAAGGAGCGCATCTTCAGCCACCGCGACAGCTTCGGCCAATGGCAGCCCAAGGAGCAGCGCCCCGAGCTGTGGACGCTGTTCAACACCCGCATCACGCCCGGGCGAGCACTTCCGCGCCTTCCCGATCAGCAACTGGACCGAGCTCGACGTGTGGCTGTACATCGCGCGCGAGACAGATCCCGCTGCCGCGCGATGTACTACGCGCATCAACGCGAGGTGATCCGCCGCCGCGGCCTGCTGGTGCCGGTGACCGAGGTGACGCCGCCGCGCGACGGCGAGGCGATCGAGAGCGCTGCAGGTGCGCTTTCGCACGGTGGGCGACATGACGTGCACCTGCCCGGTCGAAAGCCCGGCCGCCAACGCCGCCGAGGTGGTGGCCGAGACGCTGACCGTCACCATCAGCGAGCGCGGCGCCACGCGCATGGACGATCGCACCTCCGACGCCTCGATGGAGCGGCGCAAGAAGGAAGGGTATTTCTGATGATCTGCGGTGCTCGACCATGAACCGCAGCGATGCCGACCGCGCACGATCACGGCCGATCATCGCGCTGCGCTTCCTCACCGCCGGCAGCGTCGACGACGGCAAGAGCACGCTGATCGGCCGCGCTGCTGTTCGACAGCCGCGCGATCCTCGCCGACCAGCTCGACACGCTGCACGCCAAGGCGCGCGGGCGAGCCGATCGACCTGTCGCTGCTCACCGACGGGCTGGAGGCCGAGCGCGAACAGGGCATCACGATCGACGTGGCGTACCGCTACTTCGCCACCCGGCAGCGCAAGTTCATCATCGCCGACGCGCCGGGCCACGAGCAGTACACGCGCAACATGGTCACCGCCGCCGCAGGCAGCGATGCCGCCGTGGTGCTGGTGGACCTCACCAAGATCAACTGGCGCGCCCCCACCGGTTGCAGTTGCTGCCGCAAACGCGCCGCCATGCGCTGCTGGCACAGCTGCTTGCGCGTGCCGAGCATCGTGTTCGCGGTCAACAAGACTCGACGCCGTCGAGCGACGCCGGCGCTGCGTACTGCAGCCGTTCGCGCGCGCTGCAGCGCTTCGCCAAGCGACGCCGGCATCGACGTGGCCGGCATCGTGCCGGTGTCGGCGCTGCGCGGCGACAACGTCGACGCAGCCGCTGCGTGCGCCGTGGTTCAACGGCCCCAGCCTGCTGCGAACTGCTGGAGCAACTGCCGACCACCGCAGGAACGCATCGACGGGCGCGCTGGCTCATGCCGGTGCACGTACGTCGCCCGCGACGGCGAAGGCAGTCGGTCACCAGGCGCGCACGCTGTGGGGCCGCATCGCACGCGGCCGCGTGCAGCGCCGGCGACGCGGTGCAGCTGCTGCCCGGGCGGCCACACCGCGCGTCGTGCAGAGCGTGCTGCGGCCGGGCAATCGGTGTCGGTCGGCGAGCGCCGGCGAGTCGGCCGGCCTCGTGCTCGACCGCCAGCTCGATGTCTCGCGCGGCGACTGGATCGTCAGCACCGAACTCGCGGCGCGAGAGCCGCAGCTTCGCGGCGACGCTCGCCTGGCTCGACACCGAGCCGGCGCAGATCGGCCGCAAGCTACTGGGTGCGCCACGGCAACCGCTGGGTGCAGGCGCGCATCAGCGCAGCATCGAGCACCGGCTCGACATCCACACGCTGCAGCCCACCGATGCGCACGCAGCTCGCGGTCAACGAGATCGGCGAGGTGACCGTCGAGACTGCAGCAGCCGCTGCCGCTCGAGGCCGTACGCGAGCAACCGCGTCGGCGGCGCGCTGATCGTGGTCGACCCGGCGAGCCATCGCACCAGCGGCGCGCTGCTGGTGCGCGATACTGAGTCTGCACCGTGACGAGCCGAGCGCAGCCATGGCCGCCGAAACCGTGATCTTCGTCGGCGCCGGGCCCGGGCGCGGCCGATCATCACGCGTGCGCGGCGCGCGCTGCCTGGCGCAGGCCGACGTGGTGCTGTTCGACGCATTGACCGACCCGCGCCTGCGCCAAGTGGGCGCCGCACGCGCGCAATGGATCCACGTCGGCAAGCGCGGCTTACCGCGACTCCACCGTGCAGACCGACGATCAACGCGTTGATGGTCAAGCACGCGCTGAGCCGGCGCGTGGTGCGCCTGAAGGGCGGCGATCCGAGCGTGTTCGGCCGCCTCGGAAGGAACTGCAAGCGCTGCATGCGGCGGGCATCGCCACCGAGGTCGTGCCCGGGCGTCACCGCTGCGTTGGCGGCCGCAGCGGCCACGCAACGCCCGCTGACGCCGCCGCGGCATCGGCCGCAGCGTGAGCTTCGCCACCGCCGATGACACGCAGTCGGCGTGACGTGAGCGCCGGGTCGGCGCCGACACCGAGGTGTTCTACATGGCTGGTGCGCGCTTGCGGCGAGCTGTCGCGCCGCCTGCAGGCCGCAGGCTGGCCGGCAGACACGCCGGTCAGCGTGGTGTCGCGCGCGCGGCTGGCCCGACCAGATCGCCAGCGACCACATCTGTGAGCGACTTGCCGGCCGCAGGCGACGTGCTGCACACCGGCCGCCCGACGGTCGTGACGGTGGGCGTGGGCGCGACGCCGGTGGCGCCCAATCCTTGCGTGTCGAGCGCATCACCAGCCGCCGGTCGCAAGCCCCGAGCCTTAAAATCGACTGTCCTCGCCAGCGCCGTATCAAGAGCCGGCCAAACCGGTGCACGCGGGCGCAGTCTCCACAACGATCGCCGATACCAGCCATGACCCACGTCGTCACCGAATCCTGCATCCGCTGCAAGTACACCGATTGCGTGGACGTGTGCCCAGTCGACTGCTTCCGCGAAGGCCCGAACTTCCTGACCATCGACCCCGACGAATGCATCGACTGCGCGGTCTGCATTCCCGAGTGCCCGGTCAACGCGATCCTGCCGGAAGAAGACGTGCCGGCAAGAGCAGCAGCACTTCATCCAGCTCAACGCCGAGCTGGCGCAAGAAGCTGGCCCAGCATCACCAAGCGCAAGCCGGCGCTGGCCGATGCCGACGAGTGGAAAGACCAGCAAGGACAAGCTGTCGCAGTTGATCCGCTAGAGCCGGTACTGCGCCGTGCACGACACCACCATGGATCAAAAAGTTGACGCCCGCCCGTGCAGACCGCGCGAGCTCGCCCGAGCGGCGCGATCGAAACCGATGCCGTGATCGTCGGCGCCGGCCCGGTGGGCCTGTTCCAGGTGTTCGAGCTCGGGCTGCTGGAGATCAAGGCCCACATCATCGACTCGCTCGCGCTACGCCGGCGGCCAGTGCATCGAGCTGTATCCCGACAAGCCGATCTACGACGATTCCCGCGGTGCCGGTGTGCACCGGCCGCGAGCTGACCGAGCAACCTGCTCAAGCAGATCGCGCCCTTCAAGCGCCACCTTCCACCTCGGCCAGGAGGTGAGCGCCGTGCGCAAAGCGCGACGACGGCCGCTTCGACGTCGAGGCCAGCCAGCGAGCACGCGCCTCGATCGCCAAGACCATCTTCATCGCCGGCGGCGTCGGCTCGTTCCAGCCGCGCACGCTGAAGGTCGAGGGCATCGAGCGGTATCGACGACACGCAACTGCTTCTACCGCGTGCGCGACCCGGCGATGTTCGCCGGCAAGAACATCGTCATCGTCGGCGGCGGCGACTCGGCGCTCGATTGGGCGCTCAACTTCGCCGGCGACGGCCCTCACAAGGCCGAGCAGCGTGACGCTGTGCATCGGCGCGACGGCTTTCGCGCAGCACCGGCCAACGTGGCGCGCATGCACGAGCTGTGCGCCGCGAGCAAGATGCGGTTCGAGATCGGCGAGATCACCGCGCTTCGACAGAGTCCGACGGCCGCGTCACCGCGGTGACGGTCAGCAGCGGCGGCGGTGACTCGCGCTCGCTGCCGTGCGACGCCGTGCTGGTGTTCTTCGGCCTGAGCCCACGCCTGGGGCCGATCGCCAACTGGGGCCTGACGACATCGAGCGCCGGCAGATCGCCGTCGACACCGAGCGCTTCGAGACCAACGTGAAGGGCATCTTCGCGGTCGGCGACGTCAACACCTACCCGGGCAAGAAGAAGCTGATCCTGTCGGGCTTTCACGAGTGGCGCTGGCCGCGTTTCGCCGCAGCGACCTACGTGTTTCCCGGACAAGCGCATCGCGCCTGCAGTACACCACCACCAGCCCCAAGCTGCACAAGGTGCTCGGCGTGGAGACGCCGGTGTTCGATTGAGCCAGGCCTCGCGCGCAGCACTGGGCTCTACGGACAAGGCCGCCGCTTGCGACGCGCCTCGTCGCTAGTTTGTCGCGCATAATCGCGGCGCTGCGCGTTCATGCGCGTGGCAATCGCTAGGGGTGCTGGGCTCGTCAGGGCTCGGCTGAGAAAGTCCCTTTGAACCTGAATGAGGTAATCCTCGCGCAGGGAAGCACTCTGATGTGTTGCGGTCACGCACACGCTCCGGTTTGCCGACCTGCCATCGAACCGAGGTTCGTTGATGGCAAGACATTCGTTCGCGCTCGATTTGTGCGGCTGCGTTCGCCGTGCCGGCAGCGGCGCCAGAGTCCCACAGACCGTCACGGTCACCGGCCGCGCACCCGCCACTGCCGCGGTGGCCGGCTTCGACGGCGCGCCGCTGTCGCGCGCGCCGTTCAGCGCCATCGGTCATCGGCCCCTCGGCGCTGAGCGACGCCGGCGTCAGCTAACCTGGCCGACATCACGCGCGATCCCCCGGCCTGACGGACGCCTACAACGCGGTCGCTACTGGAGCAACCCTGCACGGGGTTACGCCGCGATCAGCGCAACAACTTACACGCGACGGCCTGCCGATCAACGCCGAGATTGTGCCGTCGCTGGCTTCTGGTACAAGAAGACATCGAGACAAGCAGTTTCAACAGCGTAGATGTAAACTGGCGCGCTTGTTCGTGGCTTCTGGTCAACTCGGCGGTCGTCAGCGGTTCGGAATTGCAATACTGTGGTAAATTCGCTACAAAAGTTTCCCGCTTGAGTCCGATGGTGAATCGGGCGGTTTTCGGCGCTGACCTTTCGGCAGGTAACGCCAGGTGGGGCCCTTATTTTAAAGCAGGGACGGTGGCGCGCCGCAGTTGAGGCAGTGCAGAGTCTCACTGACTGGGATCCGTCGCTTACCCAAGGTGTAGTTTACAGCATCAAAGCAGTAGGCGATTAAGAATGATGCCAAGGCCATGCTGCCTGAAACAGAGTCGAATTCAACTAGTAGTCGCAAACCCGGGCCAGCCTGAGTTTCAGCCTCAGGTCTTCGAGGTGCTCACATGTGTGTGCTGATACCTCTGATCCACGTGACCAACCCCAATGGATCATAGCCAGGACCAGCCTGTAGTGTTCACTGGTAACTGGCGCCAGGCGACACAGCGCCTGCGTTAGCAGACTTCGACCTTCATCGTCACAGCGTTGATATTTAGTGCGGGCGTTGCAGGCACCGATCAACGTATCGGAACATCCCGTCACTTCATTACCTGGGTCAGAAGTGGCTTTTAAGTCGATCGCCGCCGCAGCAACCCAGTAATCCGATGCGCGAAGGGTGGCGATCTTCGCAGCTGAGGCTGGTTACTCCCGTAAAACATTTCGCAAGTTTAGATTTAGAGTCTCAGGTCGTGCCAGTGCGGTCGCGAGATTCAAGATATCTGGCTGGAGCGCCGGCGGTGCTTGGGGTTGGCGTCAGCGTTATGACCTCCCGTTGCCGGTTGAATTGCAGGTATTGGCGTGCGGTTCGCTCGATTGCGGATTAAAGCCCGCAAAGCGCAGCGTTTAAGCCGATCCAATGAACTTCGGGGTCTGGGGTTATTCGCAAGGATTGAGCGAGAGCACCGAACAGCCGTGGCAATTACCGCGTAAGACCAATGGAGTTGCTGGTAGACCCTTCAAGATGCAACGTCGGCTCGGTCAAGATAGATATGCACCCGGCAGCCAGCGGAAGATTCTCACTCCGACATCGAGAGTTTCTCACGTCGTACTTCGTGGATCGGTCGGCACCGGATGTGCGCACGTTTGCTCCACGCTCAGCTGGGTGTTAGGGGGGTGGATTGTGCCAAATGTCCTGGCAACTCAGCTTGATGGCGTTGGTTTATAACAGTGGTTCGCCAAGAGTCGCCATCAAGCAGAGGCTTCGGTATCTGCGACGCTGATTTGATAAACACTTGATCGTCTGAACAAGCCAGAAAGTTGAGTCTGATATTCGGCGATCATATCACTCGATCGTGATCGCAACCTTCGATCTTCAATAACACGTTTAGATGCTGGATTATAATGAACGTTTCATCTGTGGTATCGCCATCGCGAACCAATGCAAAGGCTGGAGTGGCAATCCATAAGTCCGATCGAAGCTTCAAATAATGCTGGCGCTGCACACTGGCAAAGCTGAGTTTGAGTGGTGATCCGCCAATGATGATTTAGTTGACTCATTTCGCCGCCTGAGTGTCTAAAGCTGCGCCGCTTTTTCTACCAGGTAGCTGAGAGTGGCAAATTCGATCCCGGATGCCGAACGCTGTGGGGTCATGAACGAAGCCTGCGGCTTCGATGCCTGCCCGACAACCTAAGAGTTATCCCGCATGGACTTGTTCCTCTGATCCTCATGCAGCTTGGGTATAGTGGTGTTGTTTGACTAAGATCTAGATTTTATGTATTGGGCGTCGTTGATTAACGTAACTGACTGCTGCAGGCAACTGGCGTCCAGTTCCGTGCACGTGGACACTGTAAAATTATCTGCCTCAAGAAAGGTGGAGGTAAAGCCGCTCGCTTGCGGTTCGATCAACAGAGGCTGTATTATAATCGTGCCCCCACGATCCCCATAGCTCTCCAAGCTGTGAGTCGGGACCATAGAATCTGTAGTCCCCTTTGGTTTCGAGCCCAGCTCTGGTTATAAAACCCAAACAAGCAGGTGGCAGTGTAAAGTGACAAGAACCATTGGGCACAATGGACGGGCAACACAATTGGGTATATAGAGCGGTAGAACTGTGTAGACGGCGTTGTGTGGGCACCTGTCATGTTGGCATTGGGTCGCTTCTGCCTCCTGTGTGTAGATCACTGTGGCAACTCTGGGAGTCGGAGTAACTGATCAAGTGGCCTCAATGGAGTTTCATCATTCAAAAAATGAGAGGTGGAACCGCTTCGCGTAACATGATCTTCACTCACGAGCAATGCCGTCCGGCGTTTCAATCAGTGGAGTGAACGCAGCCGTCCTGTGGACAAAGGAATGCGCGAGCACCGGCGCGCATATTGAGTGAAGGTGGTGCTGCGGTCGAGTCGATGCCGCCGGCGGCAGGTAGCAACATCGTGCATGGCGTGGCTGCTCGGCGTCGACGCGCGTGGGTCGCCGCTGTGAAGTTAGTCGCGTGGTTTGTTTAACCGATAGAAGAGAACGTCTGATATGACCGCGTCGCCATTATCACAAGCGGTGCCCAATCCGTCTGCGCTTGTGTTGATCAACGCGCCCTCGACTGACTAGCCGTATTGACTGGGTAGACGCTTCCCGCTTGTCATGGCTGAATGGCGCTTGCTGTTCTGGCGTAATAGCGGTACCCTATCTTAGGTCGGATCAAACAGCGCCTCCTCAACCAGCAGCAGTTCGTTTACGGCATTAAATCTTAAACAGCTGGCTGGTTTGTTCCCACTGGATAGAAGTGGCCTGCTGGAGTTAACAGTTTGTAAAATAAGCTTGGGTAAATTAACACGAGGTCTTCTCTCCTAAGTGATCTTTCAGAGTGATGCGCTTCAGCCTCGATGTTTCATGTGTGCCGTTGTAACAAGTGCCGTGGAAGACTCGAATCCCCAGACAGATGTCGCCTGGTCTGCGCTGGTCTGAGGATGGTCGTGGTAAGGTGGCTAATAGTGTGTCAGCACTGGTACCGTCCTGGTGAAGTCCCCGTAAAGAAAGAAGTGAAAGCGGCTGATGTAACACCTGAGTCGAGCCGCAGCCCCACGTGTCAGATAGATGTCTGTGGACAAATGCGGGGAGTTCTGAGCGCACCGTATAAGCCAGTGTGTGTCAAGAGTCAGGTTCGATCAGCTGAAATAGTGGTACATGGTCATGTGGCGGATATTCGCCGCGCCAGACATTGCAAGCCGTTAGCTGACACCGCGTCAAGCCTGCCCTCTGGAGAAGATTGCCAAGGCGGTTTCCGGTCAGCGCGGCGCGCATTCGCTGGGCATCTTCCACGTTGCCACGCTCACGCGAGAGGTCAATCTCGCCGCTTCGCGATCTTGGTCGTCGCCATTGTTCTGAGTCTGCGGGCGTCAATTCTTGAGCGGCCCCCCGGCAATGCCCAGATGGAGCTGCAAACCGAACCATCAGAAACCGAGACTTTGGTGAGCAACACGCGTGGCAATTTGTACAGTAAATGTACATGCATACTCCTCAGCCGCAGATCGCCTGGCTAGGTCACCAAGCTCCCCAGCCGCAACGAAATAAATGCGCGTGCCAGCACCACTAGCCACGCTACTACGGCGGAAGTGCGAGAGGCACTTCCCCGATATTCGACGCTGTGTGCTCGTGGGTGGTCCCGTCCGCGAGAAATGTGAAAGTGCGCCAACGTTGGGTCAGTGCCTGTGTGTGGCAGAGAAAAAGGTGTAAACGCAAGCGTGAAGCCACCAGCTGGTTCCGCCACTCTTGTTAGGTGTCATCGGCTCGGTGTCCACGCAGAGGGCCATTCTTGATTGAGAGTGAGACTGTCCTTGACACGCTGTTCTCTCGCAGCTTTTGCGGCGTGGCTCTGGCATGCATCGCGAGGCCCTGAGTCCGGCGAGCAGGCCTAGACTCAAGCGCTCCGGATGAAATCTTGAAGCGAATTTCAAGCAAAGAAGTGCTCGGCAAAGTAGCTGAATAAGAGCGCCCAGCACGCACGGGGCCTCCCGAAGGCACTCACTGGCCCGCGCCCTGAGATCATCCCCAAGACAAACGAGAGGCGCTTATCCAGCAGCGCATTCACGCTGGTTGAATCCGGTGCAAAGGTCACTGATATGGAACGCGGTACGCGCAGCGTCGAATTTTTGAGCGTGCCGGGCAAGCGCATGGCGCAACTGAACTGACTGGGCGGTAGAGTCAGCTCGTGCTCCGGTAAAAGCAGAGCCGCTGCCGAGCGGCCATTTCAGTGGCCTGGTTGGAGCCATGGCGATGACGAGCGCCATCATGACTCAGAGAAACAGTCGCGTTTCGCTGGGCAGTATCTGGCTACCCGCCAACTATACGCCCTCGCTTTACTCGGTAATAAGGCGTGCTGCCGTCCATCGGGCCGTCTTCGCAGGCACCAGTCCCCCTTGCCCGGCGAATAAGGTCTCACCGTTTCGCGCGGGCTTGACCAGCGCAGTGGATGGTGTCCAACCTTCCAGATGGTCGCCCCGTTCCCTGCCCATCCTTTGACCACGACAGCCAACGCTGATGTCACGCCCGGCGTCTGCCTGCGGCGACCTACCCACTGATCATCCCGTCCCCAGGCGGTCGGTGGTCCCTGCGGCCCACGGCACTCGATCCGATCTGCACAGGAACTCGACGCCCTCGAGGCTGGCGTCCGGCGCCGGTGGTAAACGGCACCGCATTGGCATTTTCACTTGACTAAAGGTGGGCTTCGGATCAGGTGATCTCTTCTGTTCTTCGGCTGGTTCTCAGAGCCGTGGGAGTTTAAGTTCGCAGGTCGTTGAAGTGATACGGTCCTTCGGCGCCGAACCTGCACGTGTTATCTTTGATGGCTCAGAAGTCGATGAAGTTCTGGCTTCGATCGTCGGCGGCGACTGCAGCGCCTCCCGGCACGCGTCATCTGGGATCATGCCACCTCAATTTCCCGTTAAGCTCCCGCAAAAGAACTTTTCACACTTGATGTCAGGAACACGTCAGGAAACGTGTCATATGCTTCGCTTCGGTGCACGCTTATCTTTGGCGCTGGGCTGTTTCCTGCTACCTGATGCCTTCGCCTAACTCACTCAAAGCCTCCGGACGAAGTACGTGGCGTTGCCTGGTGCGGTTCATGCTGAACCGCTGCGGCCAGCACTTCATATCACTAATCCTGCACGCTGGAGCTGGACGGTGGCGATGCCAGCTGTCGGTTATCGGTGGTCCGTCGCGGTGCGGCGCAGTCGCCTTCAGCAGCCAACTACCTGGAGGCCAAGAAATGTAGCCAGCACGCTGGTTCGCTGAGCGGCTGCTCAGACCGTCCATATCGTCTTCCTCGATAACCACAATCCTTGGGATGACAGGCGAATCCGATCCGTTCCGGTTCGGAACCTTCGGCTAACCGGTTGCCACCGCAAGAATTTCGCGTCGAAATGGCTCACTGCGCAAATGTGGCGCGCGCTCTTTGTTCGCCCGTGGCGGTGATGGCGGAGTTGCGCGCCGTCGGCCTGACGCCTTTCGATCAGGTCGGGGCAACGCACAGATGGCTCACGCGCCGTTGAATGGCGACTCACGCCCCATCTCGCCTGGTTCTCCGCGCCGCTACCGCTGTCGACAATGACTCACGCAATAGACTTTCCGGTAGAGATGTTGCTTCACTTATTTTATTGGCGCGGTGCGCAAATACGCCATGTGTGCTCGCGCCGCCAGCAGGCTGATCAAGGACCGCGCCATGGTTGGGCCAGAGTTTCGCCGAGAAGGATCGCCTTTGTTCGACGGCGAGGCACATCCGATGATCCAGCACTACAGCTGATTTTTATCTGCTGCACATGGATTTCGCCGCGGCAATCGCAACGCAACAGAGCGGCGGATGGGGAGGCGCGACGCCAAAGGTCGCGTGAGGAGTTTCTTGGCGAAGCGCAGCGGGCAGGTACCGCGTCGCCGCGCGATTGACTTGCGACGCGCTGGCAGCGTCGATGCTTTGACTTCCAGGGCACCGTCTGTCAGGAAAATTGGCTGTCAGTCGGCATCCGACCGCTGCGCACGCTCTGCAGCTACGCCCGTGAGGCGCGGCTGGCTCACCTAACGCGAACTGGCTCTGGCTTTCCGTAAGTTTTCCGGTTCGCACGATCTGGTCGGATCGAGCGAGTGTGCAGGTCGACATGCGTTTGCCGACGTTACTTGTCCGCATTGCCGCGGCGCTCGGCGTCCCCGCTTGAAGCGAGTTGGTCCCTCTTGACGTTGCCGAATTGCTCTCGTTGCTGTTCCCGTCGGGCAGCCCGAGGTCCTGACGCCTGCTGGGCGCGGACATCCAGAGATGCGGGTCAGCAGGACGCGTCGCCCGGGTCAGGCAAGATAAAGTTTCGCCGCCTTCGTACTGCGCTCAGCCTGACATATTAGTCGGCGGCGTCCAGTGCAGGCGTGCAAGGCGTAAGCCGCCCGAGTCGATCTTCGTGACCACCTCACCGAGAAGGTGTCGCCCGCAATCTCGAAGACCGCATTGCCGCCTACAGGCACGCATCGTCGCAATTCGTCCAGATTTGGCCAAGATCGACATCTCAAAACTTCGTATCGAACCTTCATGTGGCTGTAGCAACGACTTACTCCTTGCGGAATCACCGGCACCCAACTATCAGAACGTCCGCCGATGGATCGAGTTGCGCAATACCCGTGCGCTGAACAATACGAGTCTGATCACAGTCCGTAACCCGCGCCGGCGGAGGTGATGCAAAAATTCTTAGCGGGGACTTTCCCATGGCTCTTCGTAATGCCGCAGGCCTGCGTCACCCGGCGCCCCCGCCTCACGTTAAACGGTACTCAAACGCCCTGGTGAAGACGAACAGAGCTGCGGAAGACTGCGTCTTGATCGCCGTACTGCGCGGGCCGGTATTAAAGCTGGCTCTTGGCGGGTCTGCGCTGATGAGTACATCCAGCATCATCTGGCCAACACTCCCAATACTGCGACTTCACAGCTTCAGGTGGCGCTGTTCCTCGAGTTCCTGTAATCCCTGCCGGGCAAAGTTTCTTCCTTCGCACGGTACGCCGGCCAACTGTGGAATCCAGAGCAAGTTATCTCGACGAGGTAATCGTGGACACCAATCCGATGCAGAGGGGCGTACTTCCAGTTGGCGGCACGTGCTCCGCACAACCTCGTGGTGGTCGCGGTGACGACGATCAGGCGATACCGATTCCAGGTAGCGGTGGATCGGTGGAATGCATGTTGGGCGACATGACGCGCCACGCGCATCTGGTATTGCCCAAGACGGCGGTAAAGCGCCGTTCGACCTACCGACAACTTCCGCTCGCACCCGCAGATCGTCAAATTTCTCTGGCATTGATCACATCCGTGTGCACTCCGTCAAAGGCATGCCTGGAGCGCGCTCGCCCAAACAATCCATCACAGCACGTAAGAGCATTGCGCAGACCTACCCGCCCGTCGGCGCTCTTTGCGGGGCCGACGTTGCCGGCGGTCGCCGCCAGGTACGCGCAGATGGTGCGTGAGTCGTCGACACCGGCGTCGTAACGACACCCGGCAGGGAGCGCTGCCTTCGCTGAAGAGCACCAAAGAGCCGCCGATGAATGCGGGTATATCGCCGCGCCAGCAATTCGGGCTGATCGCCTTACAACCCGCGCAACAAGGCGTTCAGAGCAAGACGAGGTGCAAGGGCTGTTAAAGCTCTGTCGCGACTTTCATCCCGGCAGCAGCAAGACCAGCCGTAACTCCGTCCCCAGCCCAGGAACCGTCTCGCGCGCCACCTACGACCGGTCGCCGGCATACCCGCCGCCGCGGGCGTATGTCGACAGCGGCAACCAAGGCGATCTGCCAAGCCCGGTCAGGCGCTTGATGCCAGTTTGTAGGAGATTGCGTACTCACGTACTCTCGGCCTTCGAGCCCCGCCACATGGCTGATGATCCAGTCTTCGCCGAGTGCGCCTGGCAAAGTTTCACGAAACTTCGTCGAGGCAGCGGCACCTACGCGCCGAAACCTGCCATTTGGCTTCGCCCCGGCCCGGTGACATCGGGTTTCTCGCGTCCTCGACACTGGCGAAACTGTCGGCGGCTGGCTGCGGCTTCTTACCACCTGTTTTTGGCCATGTTAGAGCCGCTCAACGACGAAGAGGACGACGATGTCATCTCCCGCTCCACCAGGCCGGTGCCAGTGATAGCAATACGCAACTGAACCAGCACACC
>ERZ1370068.1543-contig-11449_pt1 | contig 64562 bp, 94 predicted proteins | sample MGYA00561227_ERZ1370068 | MGnify/ENA primary metagenome ERZ1370068 (study PRJEB38410, sample SAMEA6850437) | metagenome | study: Metagenomic assessment of the ecological functions of the soil: analysis of the soil microbiota associated with the... | reverse complement strand
GAATACGGCGCTTGTCGTGACAGCCGGATCGTTAGTGGAAGGAATCCACAGGGCGTTCTTGGTGGACGCCGTGCTCGCCATGTCTGCGGGCTGGTGGTCGCCATGCTCTTCGTCGGTGGTCGACGTCGATAAGGAACGGCTGCGCACGATGCGACACCACCATCGCGCTCACGCGCCTTGAGGCCAAATCGCCACTGAAAGAGAGTGGACGGAATATCGCCTAAGCCCCACTAGCTTTATCGATTTCAGGGTGATATGAATCCGATCTCCAAGGATTAGGTGTTACTTCAAATTGGGTATTACTTCATCGCGCCGTGCACCTTCGAGCTGTTAGGAGGTCAAATGAAGCCCGGCGATCCTCTACTAAGATCACGTCCCCCGCGGGTCTGCAAAGTGTGCGGTTCTCCAGACAAAGGTGATTTCAACGCAACGGATGACACGTGGAAGACGGTGATTCCGATCGAATACCAAAACAAAGTTGTGTGTGTTGAATGCTTTGGGAAGTTTGCTTGTGAAAAGCAATTAGAGCTATTCCGGGTCAACAGGCTCTTGTAGCTCTTCGCAGATAGGATCCCTGGGTTTCAAACCGCATCAGCACAAAATGCTTAGCGGCATGTGGGGGCCTGTCCTTCTTTATTGTCGCTCTCCGCAGCGAAGAGACTTCCCCAACCGTCAGACTCAGACGAGTTTACGGTGTGTGAGCGCGGGTAGTTCCGCGCGTACCTTGGTGAGATAATCGAGATCGATTTCGGCTGTGACAAAGCCCGGGCCGTCGGGGAGTTCGGCCAAGATTTTACCCCATGGATCGACGATCATTGAATGGCCGTAGGTCTCGAAGCTTGTCGCGCTTTTCCCGAACTGACCCGGCGCGATGATGTAGACTTGATTTTCGATCGCTCGCGCGCGCAGCAGCGGCTCCCAATGTGCTTTGCCTGTATAAGCGGTAAAAGCGGACGGGACGAAAATCAACTGCGCACCTTGGCTTGTCAGCCCGCGGTAAAGTTCAGGAAATCGAATATCATAACATACAGTTAGGACCCATCGGGCATAGTTCGGTTGCGGCAACGACGATGGCATTGCCAAACGCCCGCGTATCGGATTCCCGGACCGAAATACCTTGGGCCAGATCGACGTCGAACAGGTGAATCTTTCGATAACTCGCTAGCAGATTTCCCTGGGGTCCAAACAAAAGACTCGTGTTGTAAGCCTTCTCGCTGCCGGGAATCTCCTCAAGAATAGAACCACCGAGCAGATAAATCCCAAGCTCGCGGGAAAGACCGGCCAGTTCCTGAGAGGCGGGTCCAGGAATCGGTTCGGCGGACTTTCTCTCGTCGCTCTTACTACCGCGCCAAATGAAAACCTCCGGAAGAACGACGACGCGAGCGCCTTTGGATGCGGCGGCGCGAACCCAGCGCCTGGCTTCATCCAGGTTGGCCGCTTTATCACTGGACGCTAACATTTGCACGGCGGCTGCCAGGAATTTCATCGTCTCGCTTTCATCGCCTAACCGTTTTATCGATTCAAGAAAACCGGACAGGGACTTTTTCTCAGGACATATTCGGTCGTGCTACCGATAACCATTTCGATGATGCGCCGGTGGCCGTAGGCACCGATGAAGAGTAGGTCATAGTCGAATCTTTGCCAGGTAATCGATGATCTTTTGCTCCGGATAGCCCCGATCAATCTCGTAGCGGGCCTCGATGGCGTAGGAGCTCAGATAGTTCTTCGCCTGCTGCAGTATGTTCTTCGCTATCTGTTCTTCTTTGGCGATAGTGAGAACGGTCAGGGAAAGACCAAGCACCGTACAAAATTCCGCCGCCGATTCCATGGCCGAACTCGCTCGTTGACTGCCATCATAAGCAAGCAGGGGCCGCTCGATAGCTTTGAATTTCCTCGTCGAGACAAAGACAGGACGGGGACACTTCCGCGTTATGCTTTCAGCAGTTGTGCCTAGAAGGCCGGTGGAAAATTCCTCGTTGATTCCACGATGGCCGATAATGACCAGATCGGCAACCTTGGAACGCTCGCAGATCTCGTTGGCAATGAGGCCCATGTCCAGGAAAGTCTGATGTTTGATCCCTCGATTGCGGCATCGCTCGGAAAAATCTTCCAGGATAATTTTGCCGCGCTCTTCCAAGACCTCACGCATCTTAGTGGAAAAGTCGAGGTAAGGTTCGAATCCGAGAGAACCCGAAATATCGTGAAAAAAGTACCCTCGATTGAGATGGTGTCGATGACGTGCTGCCCAAAGAGTGTGCCGTTAAACTTTTCCGCCGTCCACATGCCGTAATCGAGCGCGGCTGTGGAGTGCTCGGAACCGTCGAGAGGAATCAAAATGTTTTTGATCATAATCCCCTCCTGGTCTTTCGAGTGACCGAAGCCCTAGCGCTATCGGACTGTCGAGACGATCGTCCGAAACTGAAGCCAGGGGTTAGCCGCCGCTACGATAACAACATGCGATGAATTTGCAAGCTAATTTGCGCTCCGCCGATTTACAAACATGCCTCGATGAGAGATACTGAAGGTACCTTTCCTGAGGTTGAGCAATGGCGCATAAACATGAGTCCCGGCTGAGCGAATTGATTGGCGAAGCCAGACAGATGAACATCGAGGTTCGCACGGAAAAACTACTGCGGGAGGTTGGCTATCGGGCCCGAAGCGGGCGCTGCCGCGTTAACGGCCACGAGTTGATCTTGATCGACCGCGACGCACCGATTACCGATCAGATCGATTTTCTATCGGCTGAGTTGGCTCCCCGTCGGAGCTAAAATGCTGACCCTGATCGGCAGCCTTAACCCCACCGAGCTCTGATTCTCCATCGGTCCCATCGTCTGGCAAGTCTTTTAGTGGACGCGAATCTTCTTTGCGGCTTCGATGCCGAGGGAAAATTCGTCTTGGCCGACTTTTAGGCTCATCACTCCCATCGATGGCGCCACATCCAGCACGCGAACCTTGGTGCCGGGCACAAGACGGTGCTCCTGCAAAAACCCCAAAAGTCGCGCATCTCGCTCCCCGCCCTCGGTGATATAATCCAGCTCCACCTCTTCCCCTGCCGCGATGTTATGCAAGGGAGTCCCTTTGCTCTTCGGCGGCTGCTGTGAATCTTTGCTTGGAATAGGATTACCGTGCGGGCAAGTCGTCGGATAGCCGAGCAGTTTGGCCAGTCGGTCCTCCACTTCCTGAGATAGAGCATGCTCAAGGCGGTGAGCTTCTTGATGCGCTTTGACCCAATCCAATCCCAACAGATCGGTCAGGAAGCGCTCGAGAAGAAAATGGCGGCGCAGAATCCTTTCGGCAACCTGTTTGCCCTCGGCGGTCAAATGGATTTCCTTGCGGCGTACGACCTTTAGATAACCCTCTCCTTCTAATCGGCGAAGCGTACTCACCATCGTCGACGGTGTAACGCCCACCTCTTCCGCGACCCGCGCGGCAATCACCGGCTGGACCTCTTCTTCAAGGGCATAAATCGTCCGAAGATAGTCCTCGATAGCTTGGGTTATCTTAGAGCTTGACATGGTGTTGACAAAGTAAATTTATTTCAATATAGGAACTTCTCAAGTTAGATGATACTAACTTTTTAGCGATGGTACATCAACCGGCTTGACTCTTCTTCGCCCTATAGCGCTGGCCGCTGAAAAGTTCAAGCAGCGAGAAGGAGAAATCATGAAAATACTGCAAGACAAGTTATCACTCAAGTTATCTATCGCTTTTGTACCGATTCTGCTAGCGCTCTCGAACATAGGGAGCGTGGAGTGCGTCTTCGCTCAGGGGAAGTTAGTCGTCGCGATCCAGCCCTCGGTCTCCAGCGACGAGATGCTCAAGAAAGCGCAGCCCCTGGAAAAATTCCTCCGGGATGGTTTGGGCGGAAAAACCGATGTTCAAGTCTATGTCCCCAGCAGTTTTGCCGCGGTGGTGGAGTCCTTGCGCTTTGGCCATGCTCAAGTCGCTTTCATGTCCGCTTGGCCGGCTCAGCTTGCGGTCCAGCTGGGCGGCGCCGACGTCGCTCTCGCCGAAGTCCGCGAAGTCCTTCACGGCACCAAAAAGTCGAAGCGCCTTACTACTTCTCTTACTGGATTGTTCAGAAGGAAGCGCCTTATCAAAACCTTCAAGCCTTGAAGGGGAAGACGGCCTGTTTCCCCAACCCCATATCGACTTCCGGCTATGTGGCACCCATGGGTCGTCTCGTGGAGTTGAATCTGATTCCGACCCCCGAAGGAAAAGAAGGCGACCCCAAGGCTTTTTTAAGGACGTGCTGTTCGGCGGTGGCTACGGCCAGTGCGCCCAAGCCCTCAAGCAAGGCCAGGTGGACGTCACGGTAATCGCCGGCGACGTTCCAGCGAAGCTCTACAACGAGGTGCTATCAACGACACGCACTATCGAAGAGCAAGGTCCAATACCCTCTCACGCAGTGGTTCTCAGTAAAGAACTGAAGGAGCCGCTTCGCTCTCAAACGATTCAGACGATCATGAAATTAAGCGCGCCGGAGCACCGGGATCTTATGCGCTCGTTCATCTCGAGCATCTTCGTCAGCTTCAAGCCAACCACGGCAGCCGAGCACTTAGGCTCTTTACAGCGCTATTTGAAGCTTGCGGGACTCAGGTACACGGAGCGCCTGTGAGCCCAGCGAGCCGCCCAGAAATTTCCCTTCGCGCGGAAGGGTTATGGTTTGCTTATCGAGAGACTGACTGGATACTCAAAGATGTCTGTCTCTCCGTTCCCAGTGGTCAAATCACCATCATCATGGGGCCATCGGGCACCGGTAAGACGACCCTGCTCAAGATTTTGGCCGGCATCCTGACCCCTTCCCGCGGTCAGGTAAAGGTACTCAACCATAATATCACCAACCAATCGCAACGATCCATGGCGTCACTCATCGGCTATATCCCCCAACAGCTCGGGCTCGTGCGTAATTTGACCGCCTTGGAGAACGTCCTCATGGGCGCCCTGGGGCGCTGCGGCAACGGCAGTGCGTTGCTTGGACTTTTTCCGCGGGAGGAAGTCAAGAAAGCAGAGGCGGCCCTCGATCTCATGGGCATCGCGCACAAGACCAATGAAAAGGTCTTTCGATTGAGCGGCGGCGAGCGTCAGCGAGTCGCCATTGCCCGCACACTATTACAACATCCCAGGGTCGTTGTAGCGGACGAGTTCGTATCCGACTTGGACATGGCGTTGGCATTGGAAATCCTCAGTCGCATCTCGTCGCGCCGCGGCACAGGGAACAGATCACCTTTGTGATGAGTATGCATCGGCAGGGGCTCGTCCGCGAGTTCGCCGAGAACGTCGTGACGCTTCGGGAAGGCCAGATCGCACCCGGGTTCATTCCGGCGGTGTCACAGGGACCGGCTGTCGTCGAGATGCTTCAATGAAGACGAATCTCCTTATCACTGGTCTCATTACCCTGCTCTTGGGTATCGTCCTGAATGAGCTGGGGTTCTTTGACAGCGGAAAACTGATCCGTGGCTTGCGCAATCTCGGCATTCTGACGTCGGATATGGTGCCCCCGGATTTTCCGTTCTTCCCGTGGCGGGGCGGGCCCTCTGGGAAACCGTGCTTATGTCCTTCGCCGGCACTATGCTCGGCTTTCTCGCATCTCTCCCGTTGAGCATCTTGGGAACCCGGAATCTTTTTCCAACCATTCTATCGAGCGTTGCCCGTTTCATCGCCGCAGCGGTTCGAACCATACCGGTACTTTTATGGGCAATCATCTTCGTCATCCTGTTTGGCCTGGGACCCCTGGCTGGGACATTTGGCATCGCCGCCTACACCGTAGGCTACCTCGCGAAGATTTATTCCGATCTCTTTGAAGGCACAGATCCTGAAGTCGTAGAGGCGGTGGGCAGCACCGGCGCCTCCAAGCTTCAACTCGTCCGCTTCGTTTTTCTGCCGGAAGGCGCCAATGCGATCCTGACCCAGCTGCTCTTTATGCTCGAATATAACATTCGCGCTTCTTCGATACTGGGATTTGTCGGCGCGGGCGGGCTTGGTTTTGTAATGCAAGTCTATCTGCAAACGCTCGAATACCGGCGCTTGGCCAGTGTCTTGTTGTTGATCCTGGTGGTCGTTCTGGCCATGGACGGCCTCAGCGCGTGGATTAGGAAACGATTTCTCCTGACAGCTCAGGCTTGAGCCCTTATGCGATCATTTTGGACAACCACTGTCTGTGAACCGAAGCGAATCGCGACGTTCGTTACCTCTATGCGCCTACCGCAGCGCATAGATCGAGCGGTGCTGGTTTTTCTCGATCTTTTTATTCGCCGCCTCCACGGCTTTCGCCGATGATGAGGCAAGAAGACTCGTGGCCCTACTCGATTATCTCGGCAGCGACTACAAGAACGCCGTCCAAGACGGGAAAATCGTCAACCAGGACGAGTTTGCGGAGATGCAGGAATTTTCCAAGCGAACCCTGGAACTCTTCAAGCAGCTCAAGGAGACCGACAAGGCCGATAAGGCCGGCGTTGAGCCGACCCTCAAGTCCCTCGCCAATCAGATCGAGAACAAGGCCGGACCCGAAAGCGGTGGCGGAGTTTGCCAATAGTGCCAAAGCAAAAACTGATCGCCGACTTACAATATCGTTCCCTATCCCAAACAGCTTCCGTCTCTGGCAAGCGGCAAAGCAATTTATTCGGAGAACTGCGCCCAGTGTCACGGCGAGACTGGCAAAGGCGACGGCCCCAGTCGCGCAACGATGAACCCTAAGAATCCCGTGCCGGCCAATTTTACCGATGCGGAATTCATGGCCGGGCTCTCTCCTTTCAAGGCTTTCAACGCCGTCAGCTTCGGGGTGGAGAATACCGCGATGGCTTCCTTCGCTGCTCTCACGCGAAGAGCAGCGCTGGCAGGTAGCCTTTTATGTCTTCTCCCTTCGCTTCTCAGCCGAATCGGCCAAGGCCGGCGCCGCTCTGCTTCAATCGAAGAATGTCCCCAGCGACCTAACAACCGTCGCCTACCTTGCGCGACCAAGCTGCCGACGAAGAACTGGTGCGAGAAAGCTAAAGCCCTATGCTGCGCAAGAGTCGCGAAGCCAACGATGCCATCGCCTACCTTAGACGCGGACTTCTAGAAACAAAACCCAACGATCCGCTGCTAATTGCCCGCACGCTGCTTCGTGAAGCCTCGGAGCTCTATAACAATGGAGAAAAGGAAAAGGCGTATCAAAAATCGGTAGAAGCCTATATCGACGGGTTTGATCTGGCGGAACCGGCCTTATTTGCGAAAGATATCTCTTTTGGTCGAAGCGTCGAGGGAAAATTCACCGAATTTCGCAACGCCATCCGACGAGGACTTCCTGCTGAGGAAATTCAGAAACGCCATCTGGAACTCGAAGCCAATTTAGATCAGGCGTCACAGATACTGGCCCGTGACGACAGTCTTTCCGGCTACTATTATTCCTTCACCAACTCTGCGCTGATCATTCTACGCGAAGGGCTCGAAGCGGCCCTCATCCTCGCCGCAATTCTGGCGATGCTGAGAGTCATGGGTGCAAGTGAGGCGATCCGTTATATCCACCTGGGTTGGATCCTGGCGCTGATTGCCGGCGGTCTGACCTGGATCGCCACTCAAACCTGTACTGACTGTTCAGCGGCCAACATCGCGAGAGCATGGAAGGATTCATTTCCGTGTTCGCGGCTGTGGCGCTATTTTATGTCGGCTACTGGCTGCACACTCGGACGGAAGCCAAAAGATGGCAGACGTTTATCCAAGACAAGGTTAAAAACGTTCTTTCCGGCAAGAAAAGTTCTGGGCCTGGTAGGCATCTCATTCTTCGCCGTGTATCGGGAAGCCTTTGAGGTAGTGTTGTTCTATCAGGCGCTATGGCTACAGAACGAAAGTAGTCGCGGTGCGGTTATTTGGGGCTTCGTGACAGGTCTGGCGGCTCTGCTCGTAGTGACTTTCGCGATTCTCAAGCTCGGCGTGCGCATACCGCTGAAATACTTTTTCGGCGCCACCGGGACTCTCCTTTATATTATGGCTTTTATTTTTGCCGGCAACGGGATCAAGGAGCTTCAAGCCGCCGGATGGGTTCCGAGCACGCCGGTGGGTTTTCCGCCGCAAGTCCCGCTCTTGGGAATATATCCAACGGTGGAAACCTTGGCGGCGCAAGGTTTAATGCTGCTGGCATTTGTAGCGACGTTCGGTCTGGATGGCCAGAGAAAACCAAAAGGCCGCACGAGACAAAGAAAACTATGTTGAAGCAACACGGACAAGATAAGCCCGGCCACGACCATCCGGATGTAAAACCCTTCCGTTGCCTGTGCGGCAGCATGCTGGCGCGCCTGGTGCCCGGAGGAGTCGAGTTGAAATGCCGGCGATGCAAAAGGCAAATCATCGTCCCGCTGGAAAAGAATAGGGCGGCAAAGATGGTAAATGAAATTTAGCCGGACTGTTTGATTGCGAATCTTCAGCGGCCAGAGGTGTTGAAACCCAGAGCCCGATATCCGTCGAAACACGGCGGAGTATCGGGTTCTTTTTGGAGGACTTAGGATGAAAAAACTCGAAGATGGGAAATCGCGCTCTGCGACAGAGGAACACATCCACCTGCACTACGGTACCGGTTCTCTTCATATTCTCAGAGACGATTTTGTTGATTTGGCGGTGGAGCTTCAACAACTGGCGAATCGATTGGATGTCACATCTACAGGAAAACGAAACTCAAAACAAGAAAGGACTCTTGCAGTAGCCATGTCTGACATCATTTCCATTATCGTCAAAGGGGGCTGGTCATGATCCCCTGGTTTTGTGCTCGATAATTTCACTCGCAGTCACCATAGAGCGGCTGCTTTATTGGCGCCGGATCAGCTCGAAGCAGCCGGTAGAGCAGATGCTCGCATCGGTTGAGCAAGGAAACTGACGGAAGCGCTCTCGGACGGTCAGGAGTCACCCTTACCAGCCGCGCGGGTTCTCGCCGCCGGCCTGGCGCACCGCAACCCTTCTTACTCCAAAGCCATGGAAGTGGCGGCGCAGGGCGAGATGCCGATTCTGAAGCGCCGTCTGGCGGTTCTCGATACGATCATTACTTTGGCGCCGCTGCTGGGCCTTCTCGGTACGATCACCGGCATGATCAGCTCCTTCGGCATCATGTCCGACGCCGGACTGGGCCAGCCCCACGCGGTAACCGGCGGCGTCGCCGAGGCCCTCATCGCGACGGCAACCGGCCTCCTCATCGCGATTCTGACTCTCATCCCCTACAACTATTTTACCTCCCGCGCGGAAAAAGAAATGGAGGACATCGAATACTTCGCCTCACGGATGGAACTCGCCCTGCTCGCGCAACAGGAGGCCCACTAATGCGGCTGCACAGAAAGGCAAACTTAAAAAGGCCCGCATCGAAATCATCCCGATGATCGATACGATCTTTTTCTGCTGGTCTTCTTTATGATCTCAACGCTCTCTATGTCTCGCTTTCACCGGCGTGCAAGTGAATTTACCCAAGGCCGCTTCGGGAAGCCAGCCTCCGACTGAAACCGTCGTTATTTCTCTCACCAAGGACGACCAACTCTTCTTCAACAAAACAAAACTACCGGCGGAGTCGCTGCAGCAATCGTTGCGCGCAGAGTTGGCGAAGAATCCCGAATTGCTGGTGGTGATCAATGCGGACGACGGCGTACAGCACGGCAAGGTCGTGGAAATCATGGATCAGGCCCGCCAGACCGGCGCCACCAAGTTGTCCATTGCCGTCAAACCCAAGGAGACCAAGTGATGAAGGACTCGCTGTTTTCCGGTTTCGCTCTTTCCGCATTGATCCACGCCGCCCTGATCCCCACGGCTTCGCTCCTCATCGCCGGCACCCGGCCGACGACACCAGCGCAGAATATCGAGGTCTCCTTGACCGACGTTCCCAAAGTCGAGCATACGCCCGAACCGCCACCTGAACCAAAGCCTGAGCCCAAGAAATCGGAAAAGATCAAGGCACCCAAACTGATTCAAAAACGGACTTCGCCAAGGTCGAACCCAGCCAACCACCGCCGAAAATCGAAGACTTGCCGCCGCCTCCAAATCTGACGGCCGCAGGTCCAGAGAAGGGAAGCGTCGCTAGCAGAGCGCCCGCGGGCGAGGCAGCAGGAGGCGAGGCAGGTGTCGGTGGTCTGTTTGGCGGTGGCGACGTAAGGGTCGCGGGTGGCAGTGGTATGGGCGGAGGCGGCGGCGGTACGGCGGTTGCCGGACTAGGCAGAGGCGATAAGGGCGACGGCTTTGGCGGCGGCGGCACTGGCGATGGACTCGCCGCGACGGCCCGGCCGCTCGGCGGCTATCAGGTCAAGCCGCGCTATCCCGAATCGGCGCGAAAAATCGGCGCGCAAGGCGTTACGGTATTGAGAGTCAGGGTGCTGGAAAGCGGGCGTGTGGGTGAAGTTCTCATCGAGAAATCCGCCGGCTTTTCAAGAGCTTGATTTTTCCGCCGCTGAAGCGGTGAAAAATGGCTCTTCGAACCTGCGCGCAGGGGCAAGGAAGCCGTACAGGTATGGGTGCTGCTGCCGGTAAAATTTGAGCTTCATTAGAAACACGATGGAAGGGAAACCAACGATTTTCGACTCTGAACGATCCGGTACCTCCGAGGTCGTACCAATTACGACGGCGGATAGAAAGCCCAGGATCGAAAGTGCTCATCTGTTTCAGGGCGAACGGGAGATTGTAATCGTCCATCAGACAAAAGAGTACAGCTTGCGAATCACGCGGAACGGTAAATTAATTTTGACCAAATAAACAGTAACCAGCCAGCCAGTGTATGGGGCGACTCATGCCAGCCAGCGATAATAAAACCACACTTTGGAGGAAACCATGAGTCGACAAGAAAACGCGCCAATGAAAGACGGAGGAACAAAATCCTCCACAAGATCACTCTTGCCGCCGGTGAGGGTGTCGGCCGAGCCGTGGCCTTTACGTTCGCTTTGGCAACCAACGGTTTCGCGGCGGAACCAAAGGCGGCGGAACCCAACCAGCGGAACAACAAAAGCAAGAAGAATTCGCGCTGCCCCAGGTAACAGTCACCGAGCAAAAGAATCCTTATGTCGTGCCGAACCTGGGGCTGCAGCGTCTGCCCGAGCCGGTGCAAGACATTCCCCAGTCCATCACCATTGTGCCAAGAGAAATCATGAACGAACAGGCGGCGACGAGCTTGCGCGACGCGATGCGCAACGTTACCGGCATCAGTATCACCGCCAGTGAAGCTGGTGGCTCTCAGGGGGACGGCTTCACCTTGCGCGGCTTCAGCGCGCGCAACGACATGTACCTGGATGGCGTCCGCGATCAAGGGACCTATTTCCGCGACACCTTCAATATTCAAAACGTCGAAGTGCTCAAGGGACCCGCATCGATCTACTTCGGTCGCGGCTCCACCGGCGGGATCATCAACCAGGTCAGCAAGGCTCCCCAACTCGAGGGCTTCTACGATGGGACCTGCAGCGCCGGAAGCGGCCCGTACTTCCGCGGCACCGCGGACATCAATCAGCCGCTCGGCCCGACGATGGCTCTTCGTTTGAACGCCATGGCCCACCACGCCGATATCGTCGACCGAGATCATGTCAAAGTAACCCGCCAGGGTTTCGCCCAACTCTCAGCCTGGGCCTTGGCACGCCGACCCAGATGAACTTCAGTTACTTTTTCCAGCACGAAAACAACATTCCGGACTACGGTTTTCCTTTTTTCCACGGTGAACCCGTGCGGGTCGACCGGGGTACCTGGTATGGCTTGACCAAGGACGACTATGAAAAGACTTACACCAATATCGGCACCATCAGCCTGAACCATCAATTCAGCGACGCTCTGAATTTACGCAGCGCATTCCGTTATAGCAACGTCCGCCGCGACGTCGAACCGAGTATACCAGCCCTCACCTGCGTAGCTCCCACTACCTGCGGAGCCGGTGCAACAATCACCGGAGTTACCAGAAGCCGGCCGGACCGCCACACCACGGAAGGCATCGCGGACAGCCAGACCGATCTTACCGGGCGGTTCAACACCTTCGGCTTCGGGCACACGCTCACCAGCGGGATGGAGCTGTCCTGGGAAACATTCGATAACCTCCGGTATGCCAGCGCCGGTCCCAGCACGTCCCTTAACGACCCAAATAACAATCAAACCCCGAATTCCAAGACCTTAGCGGTGAAGGCTTTTACCAATGCCGCCGGATTCGGTATTTATGCCGCGGACCAGATCGCATTGCATGAATGGTTCGACATCATCGGGGGCGTGCGCTGGGATTATTTCAGCGCCAATCAAGAAAACAAATTGCCCGGGCAAGTGGACTTCGACAGCCTGGACAAGATGTTCAGTTACCGCGGCGGCCTGGTTTTTCATCCGACGCCGCAGCAGAGCTACTACTTCTCCTATGCGAGCGCCTTCAACCCTCGGCCGAAGGGTTGACCTTGGCGGCCAACAACCAGTCCACACCGCCGGAGAAGAATGAAATCTTCGAAATCGGCAGCAAATTTTTGTTGATGGGCGGAGCGCTCACTCTCCAAGGGGCGTTGTTCACGATCGAGAAGACCAACGCCCGCACCCATCGATCCTATCCTCGGCGTGCAAGTTCTGGACGGCAAGCAGCGATCCCGCGGGGTCGAGTTTAGCGTTGCGGGGCGAGTCCTGCCGGGGTGGAACGTTTGGGCCGGCTACACTTTTCTCGACGCGAAGATCCTCAAGTCCAACGACACTCAGGTTGTTGAAGGAAGTGAACCTATTTCGCTCCAGGGTAAGGTGCCAATGAACGTGCCGAAATACAGCGCGACTCTCTGGACCACCTACGACTTTTTGGACAAGTGGCAGGTCGGCGGCGGGCCGACTTACGTCGGCAGCCGCTTCGCGAACAATTCAAATCGTCAATGAGGTCCCCGGTTATGTTCGCTGGGATGCGACGGTGGCTTACAATGTCACCGAGAGGATTCAGTGCCGTCTGAACGCTCAAAATCTTACCAATGCCGCCTTCATTGAAAGCATACATCCGTCCCACGTCGTGCCCGGCGCAGGGAGAACCTTCATCGCGAGCACGTTCTTTAGATTCTAACGGAAGCAGAAGCCTGATGATTGTCCATATTCCCAACGTTCTCAGCCAGGAACAGGTCGCCCATTGCCGGGAAGTGATGCACCGGGCGAGTTGGGTGGATGGCCGTGTCACCTCAGGTTACCAATCAAAGGTCGTTAAAAACAATCGTCAGCTTGCTGACAACAGCCCTGAGGCGCGGGAACTGGGCGACATGATCGTCGCAGCCCTGGAGCGCAACCCGCTTTTCATCACAGCGGCGTTGCCGCTCCGGGTCTTTCCGCCGCTCTTCAACCGTTACGAAGGCGGCGAATCGTTCGGGTCGCATTTGGATAATTCAATCATGCAGATTCCCGGCACGCCCTACCGGATACGCACCGATATCTCCGCGACCCTTTTGTCAGCAGACCGGACGAGTATGACGGCGGTGAGCTTGGTCGTCGACGATGTCTACGGCTCGCATGCCGCTGAAATTACCGGCTGGTGACATGGTCGTCTACCCAGGAACCAGCTTGCATCACGTTAATCCGGTGACACGGGGCGTGCGGTTGGCAGCGTTCTTCTGGGTGCAAAGCATGGTGCGCGACGACGGTCAAAGAACGCTTCTTTTCGATCTCGACATGGCGATCAACCAGGTGAATCAGGCTTTGCCGAACCATGCGGGAGTGGTGAGCCTGACGAATTGTTATCACAATTTGTTGCGTCGCTTTGCGGAAGTGTAGCCGTTATGAACCGACATCTCTTGCCGGATCCTTTGCCAAGCTCTGCTGCTAACCACTCTCTACGGTTTGGGTCACGCGGCGGCCTCTGCGGACCCCGAACCAGTCTCGCGAATTGCTGTTGTCTTTGTGAAGCCGGAAAAGTTCACCGATGCAAGAGCGCGCGATTTCAAGCCCAACTCTGACGCCATCCTCGATGCCATCGCAAAGTTCATGCAAGAAATGGGAGACGAGACTATCCCCCGGACATGAATCTGGATATCAGAGTCACCGACATTGATCTCGCCGGCAATTTCGAGCCATGGCACGGACCGCAATCAGATCAGGTACGGATCACCAGCGGTCTTTATCCGCCGCGGATCGCCCTCGAGTTCCGCGTCATCGGCCCGAGCGGTCAAGTGGTTCAGAGCGGCAAACGGGAGCTGACCGACCTCAATTATCAGTTGCGGACCTTTTATCCGATGGATGATTACTTGCGCTATGAGAAGGATCTTTTGCGCCACTGGTTCATCCGAGAGTTCAGCGACCTAAAAAGTAATGAATTAACTTTTCGAAGAACCGAGCTATGAAACTATTTCACAAGATCATTTTTTGGACCCACCTGCTCGCCGGCGTCATCGCCGGCCTGGTGATTTTCACCATGTCCTTCACCGGCGTGGTGCTTATGTACGAGCCTCAGATCTCCGAGTACTCGGAATGGAATGCGCGCTGGGTCACGCCCGGTCCGGAAGCCAAGCGCCTGTCGCTTGGACGAGCTCGTGGGGAAAGTGCGCGAAGCCAATCCCGAAGGCCGTCCGGCATTTATCACGATGAAGTCGGACCCCGCTGCTTCAGTTATCGTTAATCTCGGCCGTGAGAATACAGTTTTCGTCAATCCTTACACCGGCGAACTGCTGGGCGGCTTGTCGGCGACGCACAACTTCCTCCATGAAATCGTCGATTGGCACCGTTGGCTGGGAACGGACGGCGAGAGCCGCGCCATCGGGAAGGCCATCACCGGCGCATGCAACCTGGCGTTTTTCTGGCTCGCCGTCACCGGCGTTTATCTCTGGTGGCCGCAACAGTTGGAAGTGGCGCGGTTTGAAAACCAGCCTGATATTCAACCGCCGCCTGAGCGGTAAAGCCCGGGACTGGAACTGGCATAACGTCATCGGCTTCTGGTCTTCGAGCGTGTTGGTGGTTCTTACCTTGACCGCAGCAGTCATGTCCTATCCCTGGGCCAATGATTTGCTCTACACGCTTACGGGAAGCGAACCACCGCCCAGAGCTCAAGGACCCGTGGGCCCGCCCCAACGCGCCCAGTCGAGGGCCGGGTCACGCTCAAGAACAAGCGAATCGCCAAGCCAACGGCCAATCTCGACGCTCTCCTGGCCAGTGCAGAACGGCAAGTTCCCGGCTGGACGATGCTCATGATGCGCTTCGCGCCCCGTCCGGACGGACCGGTCACCGTTTCTATTTCCGAGCCCAGCGCGCCACATAATTTTGCCCGCTCGCAGTTGACCCTTAACCGCGCCACAGCAGAAGTGATGAAGTGGGAGCCCTATTCGGAAAACAGCACAGGGAGAAAGCTCAGGAGCTGGTTCAGGGGTCTTCACACCGGTGAGGCCTTTGGGTTTTTCGGCCAGACCATCGCCGGTCTGGCTTCTCTGGGCGGCTGCTTTTTGGTCTGGACCGGTTTGGCCATGGCCTGGCGCCGCTTCCGTTCTTGGGGTCGCGAACTAGAAGAGCCGTCGGTTACCCAACCGGCGCTGTCCAAGGACGCAGCATCGATTGAAATTTCACAAGACTTACAACTCGAAGGAGAAAAATCATCTATGGAGCTCGAGATTTTACCTGGGGAATCTTCTCAGCTAGGTCATTCAGCGGACGGAAACGGAACAGCCGGCGCATAGGCATGCGGCCATGAGGAAATTATTCTGGACGCAATTCGGTGCTGATCCTCTTCGGCACCGTCACCGGCAACGCCGAATCGCTTGCGCAACGCACCGCCGAGGTTATCGCTCGGCGGGGTTTCGATGTGCGCGTGAAAGACATGGCCCATTACACCGTCGATGCACTGTCCCAGGAAAGCTGCGTTGTTATCATCACCAGCACCTACGGCAATGGTGAGCCCCCCGACGATGCCGCGCCGTTCTGGGCAGGGAGTCGTGCAAAGAGACGGCTTGAATTTACGTGGGATAAAATTTTCCGTCCTGGCGCTGGGCAATTCCACCTATGATCACTTCTGCAAGTGCGGCCGCGACCTCGATGCGGCATTGAGCGCCACGGCGCCACGCGCCTTTACCCGCGGGTCGATTGCGACGTGGACTATGATGTGCCGGCCAAGCGTTGGACCGAGGGAGTGATCGCTAGCCTGCAGCGGGACCATGGCGCTTCCGCAGCGGCATGAGGAAGAGGAATAATGGCGATATTGATGCTCCATCTCACGTCTATGGCGATCCTGATGTTGTCGCTTATCAATACCGCCCATGCTCATTATGTGTGGCTGGAACGGGACGGCGAAGGGTCCGCCTACGCCTACTTTGGCGAATGGGTCGACGACATCCGTGAGAAAGCCGGCGGTCTGCTGGATCGAATCAAGGCGCCTCGCGCGTTTCTCGGTGCCAGCACTACTCCCCTGCCCATCAAACGACACGAAGACAAACTAGAGATTACAGTCTCAGGAAAGGGCGATCTTCGCTTGGTGGAAAATGGCGTACCGCCCCGGGACGACAGTGAAAAAGGCGGTATCACGCGAACCATCTACTACGCGAAGGCCGGTCGATCGGAGACCGCCGCCAAACTCGACTTGGAATTGGTGCCAACCGCCGCCGAAGGTAATACCCTTGTCCTTGCTTTTCTACGGCGTACCTCTCGCCAAAACGGAAGTTACCGTGATTGGGCCGCCGAAGTGGGAAAAGCATTTAACGACCGACGAGCAGGGTCGGCGTCGCCATACCCACCCCCTGGTCTGGCCGCTACGTTTTGGAAGTTACCCATTTCGAAGCGAAACCGGGTGGCTCCGGAAATGACAAGTTTGATCGCACCCGCCACATTACATCGCTCTCGTTCGTGCAGCGGAACGGGCAGGCGTGGTCCGCCAAACGCTAACACTTAAGGGGCTGGATACTGGTGGTAATGCAGCAAAAAAATGAAAGAGGTTCGCAAAATCGTAAGTTGACTCGCATCGATTAGATAAGCCAGCGGCCAGAGGTGATTAATCCAGAGCCCGCGGTTTCGCCAATCCATGGCGGAGCGCGGGCTTTTTGATTTTCCGAATGGACAAACAAGCAACGAAAGGATGGTGAAACATGGACTCTTTAATACGCAAGGCATGCGAATTGGGTGAAAAGACCGCTCACTGTAATGTGGAGGTCATTCTCGACGCCACACTCTGGATGGAAGAAAAGCACCGCGACGTTCCCAGCGGCACGATCGCGGCGATGATCGCTCTGCATTACTTGATGCTCGCGATCAGGAGTGAGTACCGGACAAAACCCCAGGCCATTGAAGAACATATCGCCCGCGCTCTGCACTGGTTGAAGACGGCCAGTCACGATCAGTGCTGGAATTCTACCGGCCGGGGCGAGAAGGATCAGCAAACAAGGATCAGTAAAAATGAAAGAGCAAATTGCAATGATACAGATCGGACAAAAGATCGACGATTTCATCGATGATCTAGAGTTCGACGCATACCAAAACAACGAGATCAAAAATAAAGTTTTCCGGACTATGAGGGAAGTGGCTGGTACATCCACGACAACAGCATCTGCAGCAGCGCGGAAGAAATTCTCCGCAAGCTTCAGGCCGCGAGTTTTGTGAGCCAGCATCAAGGCGAAGTCTGTCCGGCGAGTTGGAAACCGGGCAAAAAAACGCTCTGGCCGGGGTGGACTTGGTGGAGAAAATTTAACGCAGAGAGAGAACGCAATGGAAAGGAACAAAATTATGAACGACGGTTATTCGGGAAGAAAGTGGGAGGTGACTCTCAGTCCGGAGGCGCTGATCCATGTTCACTATGAAACCGCTTCCCGGAAGTGATCAATGACGGTTTCAAGGGATTGGCGCGAGAACTTCGCGAGGTTGCCGACCAGATTGAAGCGATCGCTCCGAAGATCAGGCAGCAAACATAAAAACTTTAACCTCCCCCTTCTTGGGCGCCGGCCGATGGGAACCAGGTCGCGCGAGAGAGCGGAGTCATCACCCGTCAGGGTCAAGGCACAGGACTGTCGCCGGCCGCAGGAAACTAACACATGTTACAAGATTCCTCCCTACTAACGCGACCTCCTTAAAAGTAGCGTGGGGGATAGGGCGCCGTCACCGGCGCCACACCGGGGCCGCGCTCCGGCTTTTTGCTATAGCTGTCCGACCAGAGGCAGGGTTGGACATTTTCAACAGGTACAGCTAAGAAATTTGTTAAGGCAACGTTTTTGAAAGGAATTCAGATGAACCTATCTCAAGCCCAGAAACCCCGCCGCGTTCGTGCGAAGCCGCGCCTAGCCGAAGTTGTTCGGGTGGACCGCCTTACTCCCCGCATGGTCCGGGTGGTTCTCGGCGGGGAGGAACTGGAAGGCTTTACGACGCGAGGTCCGGCGGAGCACTTGAAAGTGAATTTCCCTCCTTCCGGGGAGTCGAAGTTGGTGCTCCCTGAATGGGGGCCTGAGGGTCCGATCCTCCTGGCGGGTCAGCAGCGACCTCTGAACCGTACTTACACACCCCGACGATGGGATCTGGAAGAGGGGAACTGACAGTGGACTTTCTACTCCACGGCGAAGGGCCTGGCACCACCTGGGCGCAACAGGCCCAGCCGGGGCAGGTGGTGGCGGTGTCTCATCAGCCGGGGGCGCATACAAAGTGGACGCCGAGGCGGACTGGTACTTGATAGGCGGCGACGAAGCGGCGCTGCCTGCGGTGGGGACCCTCCTCGAGGCGCTGCCGCCGTCTTGCTTCGCCCATGTCTTCGTGGAGGTGTCGGACGCAACTGAGGAGCTCAAGTTGGAGTCGTCGGCGCGGTTTCACGTGACGTGGCTGCACCACGGCGGAGCAGCCGGACGGATCGGGCGAAGACTGGAGCAAGCGGTGCGGGAATTCCTCTTCCCGAAAGGCAACGGCCGGGTCTGGATCGGGTGTGAAGCCGGTGTCATGCGGGATATTCGCCGCCACCTGTTGAACGAGCGTGGATGGACCGGGCTCACGCCCACACCCAAGGCTACTGGAAGTACGGCGCCGTGAATCACCCCGACAACGACCGGGGCCAGGACTTGGAATAGAGGCACTTACCAGCGACAGACACCATGAAAAGATCATGAATTCTAATTCTTCCTGTGGATCTGCTGTGGGTGACAATGAAATCGGCGACGTTTCGTTTCTTAGATTCGAAAAAGCCGTCGGACATTGCGCGTCGTCGCGTGAGCAACTTCTTCCAGAGTTATGCTTTTTACGCGTGCAACGGTTTCAGCGACCAGCCTCACGTAAGCCGGCTCGTTGCGTCTTCCTCTATGAGGAACCGGCGTGAGGTAAGGGCGAATCGGTTTCGACGAACATTCGATCCAACGGCACTTTACTTACAACTTCGCGCAGCGGTTCGGCGTTCTTAAAGGTGATGATGCCGGTAAAGGACAGATAAAATCCCAAGTCGAGGTAGTTCCGAGCAGCATCATAATCGCCCGTGAAGCAGTGGATCACCCGCGAATTTTCCCGGCGCCTTCACTGCGCAGTAGCTCGACGGCTTCGCTTGCAGCGTCTCGCTCATGAACCACCAGCGGCAATCCGGTCTCCCCGCCAGGCGGATGAACTGCGCGAAGACTCGGCGTTGAACTTCGTGTGGTGAGTGGTTGTAATAGTAGTCCAGACCGGTTTCGCCTACGGCGATCACCTTGGGGTGGCCTGCCAGCTCTCTTAGTTCCCGCAGTTCCTCTTCGCCAACGTCTTTGGCATCGTGAGGATGCATGCCGACGGTGGCATAGAGATTAGTACACGACTCAGCGAGGGCAACCGCAGCGGTATTGCTCGACATGTCACCGGCGCCGCCGACGACTATAATTTCAACTACGCCCGCTTCACCGGCGCGCTGAATAACCGCCGCGGTTTCACCGACGTACTCCTTGCCCTGGATATGTGCGTGGCTATCGATCAGGCCTAAACCACTTTGCGGCATGACGGCAACCCTAGGCTTCGCTAGGCAGGTCGATGCGAGGGAAAAGAACGGTTGGACCGTCGATCTTATGACCCGGCGAGAAACATTGGCCCCAAGGGGCGCGATAGGCTCCGTCGCCTTCTTTGAGCCCAAGGAGACGCTGCAGCTCTTTGCGGTATCCGGCATGAACGGCCCGAGCAAACGCGAGAGCTGGCGAATGGCTTCGAGCAGATGATGCAGAACTTCCCCGACCCGCGTTCGCTGCGCAGGATCCCTGAACAACGTAAACGGCGCGGTCTGCACGATATAGCGGTTAGCATAATCGATAGCAGCCCAAACCGATTCGAGGGCACGATGAAACTGGAGTTCCGCCATGTGCCGATGCAGCTCTGTCTCCGCCTGAGTAAATTTATCTTTGAGTGCGTGATCTTCTTTGGCCAATCGCCGCTCAATGACTGGACGATGCCGGAAAAATACTTCTTCTGCATCGCCAGTACACGGCTGATCAAATTTCCGAGATTATTGGCCAGATCAGCATTGTAACGGGCCGTCAGGGCATCTTCCCTAAAGTCCGCGTCTTGTCCGAACACGCTCTCCCGCAGCACGAAGTAACGAAAGGCATCCATGCCGATCCTTTCCTTCATCTCCAGCGGCGAAACGGTGTTTCCCAAGCTTTTGGACATTTTCTGGCCTTCGCTGGTCCAGAAGCCATGCACGTTCAAATGCTTGTAGAGCGGCAGCCCGGCTGCCATCAGCATCGTCGGCCAAAAGATGCCGTGGGGTTTGAGGATGTCTTTGCCGATGAAATGCTCGGCTTGGGGCCAAAACTTCTCGAAAAACTCCCCTCCCCTATGTTTGAGCGCACTCACATAGTTGATCAGGGCGTCGAACCATACGTAAGTCACGTAACGCTGATCGAAGGGGATTTCGATGCCCCAGGTAAGCCGACTCTTGGGACGGGAGATGCACAGATCGCCGATCGGTTCGCGCAGCATCGCAGCCACTTCATTCTTGAAGCCCTCGGGTCTGATGAAGTCGGGATGCTCTTCCAAGTGACGCAATAGCCGGTCCTGGTATTTACTCATGCGAAAGAAATAGTTCTCTTCCTCGATGAGCTCCGGCACGGTCCGGTGATCCGGGCACTTGCCGTCCACGAGTTCCTTTTCCGTATAAAAGCGCTCGCAGCCGAAGCAATAGAGTCCGCCATAGCGGTCGAAGTAGATATCTCCGGCTTCGTAAACTTTCGTCAGCAGCTCTTGCACATAACCCACATGATAGGCATCCGTGGTACGAATAAAGTGATCGTACGAAAAGCCGCAACTATCCCAGGCCGCCTGGAAGGTGGCGCTGATCTGATCCGTAAATGGCTTGGGATCCATTCCCGCCTGCGCAGCGGCCTGAGCGATCTTGTCGCCATGCTCGTCTGTGCCGGTAAGGTAAAAAGCTTCCCAACCGTTCGCCCTGTAATAGCGCGCCAGCGTATCGGTGATGATCATCGTGTACGCGCTGCCCAAATGAGGTTCGGCGTTGACGTAATAGAGCGGAGTGGTGATGTAAATGCGGTCCATCAACTCGCCTCAACCGTGTTCACTAGCAAATCCTCGATCATCATGCGACGGTTTAGGTTTCTTTGTATTCCCCGACTGCTGCTTTCGCCGCGGCGATCCAAGAGAAAAGGCGCTCGAAGTCGGCGGTAGCTGATTGCTGCTGAATCTGGGGTAACATGTCAATATTGACGACACCCTGCGGGTTCCGCGTGACTCTATATGCCAGCAGGTCGCGGAACCAACTTTCAATCCATTCGAGAAACCTCAGGGAATCCTCTTTTGCTACCCGCCAGCACCTCTGCGGCATCGATGGCCGCACGGTAGTCTCCGGCACGTAGACTGGAAATCAGCCGCACCCATTCTCGCCGTCTTTCGAGTAACTCTTGCGTGTCAATGCTAACGACCGCACCTAAGCTTCCTAGGCTCATCGATGCCAAGAACTCCGCCCCTCTCCACCGCTAATCCTTTTCGAGAGACCAAAAAGTCACTAATGAGGTCTCGCGCCAGCGGACCGAAACTAATTCGGAGGCAGCGCGATCGTAAGGTCGGCAAGAGGGCGCCGCCGTTGACCGCAATTAATATCAACAGAGAATCTCGAGGCGGCTCCTCGAGGGTCTTCAAGAGCGCGTTTTGTGCGGATAGGTTCATCAAGGTGGCAGGATCCACGATGGCGATTTTTTTCTTGCCGGAAAAGGATCGAAAATTCAGTTCCTTTTCCAACTCACGAATCTGCTGAATGCTGATCTCTTTTTTCCGGCCAGAGGCTCGATGATGCGGACATCCGCGTGGTTGCCGTTTTGAATGCGCCCGCAATCCGTGCACTCTCCACAGAAATCGCCGGTCGCCGCCGAGCAATGAATCGCTTTCGCAAGGCCGAGAGCAATCGTTCTCTTTACCCACACCCTCAATGCCTACGAAAAGATAGGCATGATGCAGCCGCCCATGGTTCAACGCCTGGCGCAGGATTTCTACCTGTTTTTGATGGCCGACGATTTGCGAAAACCCATCTATGTCAGCTCTCCATCGATGATGTTCTTGATCTCTTGCCCGACCTCTTCAGCGGATCGCGCCGCATCGATTATCCGGAATCTGTGTGGCTCGGCCCGCGCTAACTCAAGAAACCCTGCGCGAACCCTTTCGTGAAACTCGATCTTTTCCCGCTCAAAGCGATCTTCGTTTCGTCCTGACGCCGTTTGGGACTGACGCTGAGCAGTTCTAGACAACCCGATTTCTACCGGGCAGTCAAACAGCAGCGTGAGATCCGGCTTGATTCCCTGGCTAGCGATATGATTAAGGCTTCGTAACAGTCCAAGGTCTATCCCGCGTCCGTAACCCTGATAAGCAAGTGTCGAGTCCGTGTGCCGATCGCAAAGAACGATCTTCCCTGTTCAAGCGCAGGAATGATGACTTCGTGGATATGCTGCGCCCGGTCCGCTAAGTAAAGGAATAATTCCGTTGGCGACGTGATCGGTTGTTTGCCGACTTCGAGCAGAACTTGCCGAATAAGCTCCCCTAACGAAGTCCCGCCAGGCTCCCGGGTCGATAGACAGGATTTACCGCGCGCTCTTAGATGACTTTCAATGGCTTTGAGTTGAGTGGTTTTACCGCTCCCGTCACCACCCTCGAAAGTGATGAAACGAATCATCAGAAGAAATAACTCACGCCGGTTCGGCGGAATAGAAATTCAACCCGGAACGGGCACGCTATGGACGGAATTTCAAACCAAAAACACGGGAGAGCTAACTTTTCCGCTCCCCCAAAAGCAGATTGATTCCATTGATCAATTGAGTGCTCGTGAAGGGCTTCGTGATGTAATAATCAGCTCCGAGTTTGTATCCCCCAAGACATCCTCGTATTGAACCTTGGCGGTCAATAGAATCACCGGAATGCTGGTCGTATCGGTAACTCCTTTGAGTTTGGTCAAAACCTCAAGACCATCCATTTCAGGCATCATAATGTCTAAAATAATCAGATCTGGCTTTTGATTCTTTAAAAGATTTAACAGCTCTTGGCCACTAGAAGCACTGATTACGTTATACCCTTTACCCTCCAAGATAGTCTTAATGATCGTAATAATATCGGGATTGTCGTCGACCACCATGATGGTCTTCTTGCTATCCATGCTTTCCCCTCTAGCGCCGCCGTTTTCGTTTACGCCGTTAGGCTATCGGGCTTCTTTGCGTCAGCCAATCCACACGGAGGCCTTGACGGGAATCCATCCCGTGGCCGAGTTTTCAACAACGACGTGACAAAAAGCCTTATGAGTTGAGAGCTTAACATCTTCCGGCGCTGATGTAAACCTGGAAGCGCGGCCCCTAAGGCTCGCGTTTGAATCAGGGATTTACACTACGCCAGTAGTCTTGCGTGATGGTGGAGGGAAGCGATGCATAAACATTTTCTAACGTCGCCGATGGCACCAGGCTGACCACTCGGTCAAGCGCGGATCGGCTGTAAAACACTCTGATAGCCCCTTGAAGCGCCAGGATAGTCGGTGTCGTAGCCGCGACCGAGCCCGTCTCATTGATCATTACCGCACCATAGACTTCCTTGTTTTCCTCTTCTACTACCCGAAAGCCAACGCCGGCTCCTGTTACTATGATTAACCCCTCCCATCGAAAGGCACTATTGGCAACCAGTTCGGCATTTCGCACCACCAAAATCCCGACGCCACTGAATTTTCCACCGACCGTCACCGAGTCGCCAAGCCCAGAAAGTCCCTCAATGCAGTGAAGCTGGGGTGCGGATCGGCTTCCCCAAGTTTCTCCAGCGACGGTTAGCGTCCCGCCAACAGGTATAACCATCGTTGCTGCGTGCGGGGCACGGCAAAGATCATCTCCGAGTTGCGTTATGATTGGGCTCAGAATGAGGTCACTCTTGGAAATCGCGTTATTGTTTTCACCACCAATGACATTGCCGGATTTCAGGGTGGGCAATGCGGCGTCGATTTGTGCCCGTAGCGCTGGACTTGAAGTTGAAATCGCAGAACGTGGTTTAGCCCCCGCCACCGGCGCACCATTCACCGGATCGGAGTCGAAGCCGGAGATAAAGAATGTATTACCGCTCAAACTGACACTCGTTTCCGCTCCCCGGAGTGCGATCGCGCCATCAGCAAGGTCATAGACCTTAGTGACTTGCGCTTGGACTGTCTGCAAAGAAATACCCGATGCTCCCGTCGACCGAATGACGATTTTGGCTGTCAACGGCGTGACCGGCGTCGAAGAAAGATACACAACGGAGAATGTTCCGGAAGAGAAACTTTGTACCCGATCTGCGGGTCTCGGAGGATGAATAGCTGCTTGGTTAATTTGCTGTTTAGCCCATTCAATTCCCGCGTCGGCGAGATAGAAAACCGCGGTAGCTTGTCTCAAGTTGGTCGTAATTTTGTAATCATTTTGTATCGCAATCCACGCCCCCATGCCTGCAGCCATCAAAACGGATACGACGAGAAGCGAGGAAAGCAGGACCATTCCCGTTTTGTCACAGATGAGTTTTCGCTTAGCGATCATGAGCTGGTTAGTTTCGTAACTCAATGCTGGTTGAGAGTGTCGACATCATATTCCCACCCACGCGAGGATCCGGGTTCTTCACTTGTACTGCAAACGCGATCCTGATCCGTTTGATCGCCGTCGGCGAAGGTGAGTCACCCAGATCCGCACCCGTGACGTCGTAATAAGTAAAGAGTTTACCGGCTGTTGCGGTCTTGACGTTGGCTACCGGACAGTCCCCGTTGCGCCGGATAATGGTCGTGCCGGGGCAGGTCGAGGTCGGACCCGTGAGTTCGTAACGTATGTTTTCACGAGGGTTCAGTGTCTGCGCAGCTACCATTGCCATTAAGATCCATCTGGACATGAACCATTCCTCCGGAGGCAGCATAAACGCGATTACAATCTGTATCGCCATCGTTATTGGGATCATCCATGCCTCCCTCTCCGGCGGAGCGCTGCCTGTGCCCCAGGATCCGGCATTCCTTAGATCGCGAACGATGATGTCCAAGGCACCCCGTGCATCTTCCAGTGTCGACGTCTTAGCCTCTTGAGAAATCGTGCGGAACAGTTCGGCGCGGTAGAACTCATAAAGAGAAGTAATGACGCACCGTTCCTAACAACAACGCACACGAGCTGTTCTATCAAGGTAACGCCGCGAGCTGTTCATGGCGACAACTGCATCAAAGATCTCATTCCGTGTAGACAAGCGTGGTGACAATAATTTCGCGGTTCTCGCGATCTCGCCATGATACCGTGACATCGATTTGTTTTTAGGTGCGGCCCGAGGGAGAATCAACGATCCTCCAACAACGGTCAAATATTCCATTGAGCGTCCCAATAGCTGTAATTGCACGGTCACCTGCACTGGGACACCGGTCATCATTGACTAGATTTCTTTGCGCCTTTAGCTGCTCCATCTTATCTTGCGCCAAGTTGATCGCCGACAGTAGTGTTGTCGTTCGTCAGGTTTCCGCGAATGACTCCAACCGTACTCAATGAATAGCCTAATATCGCAATGACGATGACATTGATGGCCACTAGAACTTCGTTGAAGGTGAACCCGTTCTGGTGCCTACCAACGATCCGCAACTTCAGAAATGCTCTAACAATCTTCACTGCAATCACTCGGCTTGCAGATACGAACTCTGCCTGTCGGACTCACCACCGACTTGTTTGCACGTCCCATCTGAGCTTCGCAGCCGGATTCGGTTGGCGCTCGCAGTTCCTCTTGGCGAGAAAGAGATTGTACCGGCGTTTGCAACGACCACACCTGCCGGCAACGGCTTCGTCACCAGTACAGCAGAGTCTCTCTGAATTGTATAGCTCGCCGCGCCATTCGCATAGAACAAGTTGGAAGCCTACATTCTCCGCTGCCGCGCGCATTTTGATGTTGTGGAGTTCGGATTGAAACTGACGTACCGAACTGTCGAGCTGGTAGGAAGGTAAGCAACTTGTTCCAGCTCGGCAGAGCGATCGCAGCTAGAATGCCCGCCATCGCCATCGTCGCGATTAGCTCGATCAGAGAATAGCCATGCTGCGGCTTTGGAGTTCATGACGCCCCTCCTGCGCTCGCGGAAAATACGTCTGGGCAGGGGCGTGTCAATACTTAGGATCGGGATTTTTCTGCGTGGCGGGACATTGCCGTGGAACCTATGAACTGGCGTTTCCGTTGAAGATCATTTCTGTACCGCTTTGGCATCTTTTGTGACAACATGCCGGTCAATGGAATTTAAGAACTGTGGGGCATCTACTCCTTCCAATTCCACAGGCTAGAAATTTCCTAATCGGTGACAGTAAGTAACGGAGATAGACGGAAATGCTCAGCCTCGCACGATTCTTGGGTTCTAAGGATTCGTACGGTCTCAATAACAATTGAAAGTCTCTTTCCTCCCGGATGCTGTTGAGAGCCGGATCGGATCTTAGATAACCCATGTCTGTGTAACCCTGCTTGAGAGCTTTGGCGAGCCATTCATAGGCGAAGTTCTTTTTCACCGTAGAAAGCATAGACTCGGGCCAGGTTGTAGGAAGCCTGCGGATTATTAGGTTTGGCTTGCGCTTCTCTTTCTGCCTGCAGGATCTTTGCTTCCCGTGCTTTTATGGCCGCTTGGTTCTTTCTAGCGGTTTCAAGATTCTTCAACGCCATCGCGTTACCCTGCTCGATCGCGACGGCAATTTCAAACTCGCGAATCGCCGCGTCATGTAGTCCCTTCTTGTCGTAGAGAACACCCAGATTATTGTGGGCGAAGAAGCTTCGCGGCTGGAAAGCGATGGCTTCTCGGTATGCCGCCATCGCGTCGTCAATTCTATCCGCGCGTTCATAACTATAGGCGAGGTTGAGGCGAGCCGGAAAGTACTTTGGATCCAGGCTGAGGGCCCGTTGAAACTCGGCGATGGCGGCGTCCGCCTTTCCTGTTCAAGCAGTCATGCGCACTTTGATGATTCAGTTCATGACTGAACCTGAAGTGCGAACTGTCGAGCGTGGTAGGTGGGTAGCAAGCTTATTCCAGCCCAGTAATGCGATTGCGGCTCCGATGCTGATTAATGGCAACCAGCGACTAGCTCCGACCATAGAAAAGCCAGGTGTGGACGTCGTACCCATGGCAACCTTCCGGCATCGGCGAAGCCTATTTCGGAGATTTGATATTCCAAGCTGGTGGGAGAAGAACAAATCCGGGCTGAAGGTCTCAAGAAAAGTGCACTTTGAAGGTTCAACACTGCACTTTTAAAAGTTTGCCTGCACACCGTATTACTGTATTCCGGCATTCCAGAACTTTTTGACGCGAAAGAGAAACCATGATAAAATTTATCTTTTACTGGGTTTACAAAAATGCAGCAGTCAGCGGTGAGTTTAGTATTCGCGTTGTGCCTAGCCTATTCTGGCGCCGTAGAGGCAGCTTACGTCATTAAACTCCGGAAACGGCAACGAGTTTATGACGGGACGCTATTGGCACGAGGGAACACAGGTCATGTTCGACGTGTATGGTGGGGTATTCGGTATCGATAGAGCTTTCGTAACAAAAATCGAGGAGTCGAATAAAGCATTCAAGCTGGAAGCCGCCGTGTACGAAGATGCTAAGGACAAACCTCAAACTGAAGCAGCCAAAGAAACAAAGAAACCGACAACACCTGCGGAGGCAACAGCTGAGGTCGAGCGGAACGATGACGCGATCACTAAAGAGTTCAATCGTCTAAAGGAGAGGTCGAAGGGTGTAGACGGGATGCTTACGCCAGAGATTCGTGAACTGTTGATGGAAATTACGGCGTTCAAGAACAAGATCTTGAGAGACAGCAAACTATTCATTAAATACGCCCGGGAATTCAACGGCGCTCAAGACATCGGCAATGTTACCGAGAATGCTCTCACGTCCAGGAATCAGTAGCTCTGCTTCCAATTGACAACCTTCAACGGTTGGCCAGCCAGAGCTTGCTTCACTTTGCAACTATCATAGCCAACAGTGACACTGCCGTTAACGACTGTGTCACCCAGGAGAAGATGCGCCCCCAAAAATCAGGCCCTGAATATTCTTGGCATTAGAACCGCCACCACTCGTTGTTATGACCCCGGTCACAAAAATCAGCCCGTTCCAGTCAAAGTTACCGGCCATCTGCAAATCTCCCTTTACTAGAAGGATACCGTACCCGGTAACGTTATTGAGCCTCAACTCGCCATCGGCTTGTAGGGGTGGCGTCCGAGTAAACGGTAACATAGTTAGCTCGAGCTTCCGTACGTTCCGCCCGATTGATCCGCGGTTAACGTCGTTGTCGCACGCACCTTTGAGAGCATCGACATAGCCTTGGATATCTATATCTAGAGTGCCATGCTGAGGCGTCGGTGGACTGCCGGTAAACGTGGGGCTGCCGTTCGAATTGGTCGTCGCCGGATCTTTGGTAAAGATGGGCGCAAGATTAGTACCGGCATTACAGGCATCATTTCCGCTAATGTTCATAGAAGAACCATTAGTAGTAACATTGTCTTTGGAGTAGATCGTCGCCGGAGTCGAAGGTGGAGGAAATGAAGTTACAACGATTTCAACCTTCGCCTTGGAGTTATTGGGTCCCGTTGCAACGGATGTTATGAGCACCTTACCGTTGGTATCGGTAGTACTTAAATAAGTGTCCCCGTTAAGATTGTCATTTGTCAGGTAGGCTGCATACGTAACGTTGTTCATAGTCCCATTCGCCAGCGGCGTATCGTCAGTTGTGGTCGTGTAGCCGTTTAGAGCGCCGTTAGCGCCTTTGCGCGTCGCGGAGTTTAGCTCATCGCTGAACGAGGCCTTATCACTGCTCGCGAGGTTTTCTATCCTAAGAGCCTCTCTTGCCCTCTCCGCCCCTGCCATCGCTACTTGCAGAGCCATCTGGTTGTTTCGGAAATTACCTCCGATCTTAATGTCGGTCGATGAAAGGATGAAGGCGGTGGTGCCGAGCAACATTAGCGCCGTCAGTAGTGTCAGCGCGGCACTGAGGAGAAAGCCGTTTTGACAATTGAGTATTTTCCTAATGGTAAACTGTCTCATCGTTGGATGAATCATTGTCTTCGTAACCTCTAAGTTAGAGCGCGAGATTGGGAGGGGTAATTGTCGCCGTCACTGTGTATGTTCTGTAGCCGCTGTTGGATGTGTAGTTCGGGTCCGGCTTTGCAGTTCTAGCCGTAATACTGATACTCACCTGACGTATGTTCGCAGACATGGTCGTCGAAGCTCCGCTAGAATCTAGATAACTAAAGGTGAACGCAGTAATGTTGTCGGCCAGTACCTGAGCACTCCCACCGCCTACTGCTCGGGTGATTTGCTTGTTCGTGCTGTCGTACGCATAGGTAACTTGCTCGTTCGCGGTACTACTGGTGCTAATCCCTCCGCTAGAGTCAAGATCGGTTTGAACCATTAATTGCGTCGTGCTGTAAGTGACTCCACTAAAGCTTCCTCCATTCGGTTTGTAACCGGCCATCTTTGGTTCACGAGTTATGATATCAAGCACGCCTCTGGCGTTCTGTTCCATCTCATTGATCTGTTCCTGGGCGTTATATATTTTTGTCTGTGACATAAACGTCGTTGTAACCGCCGCCAGCATCACCATCCCGATGGCCATGGAAACCATCAGCTCGGTCAACGTGAATCCTTCTATTTTCTTGGGTTTCAGCCGGTGCATCGCGAACCTGTCTATTGAGCCAAGATCGTCTGCAGGGAAACCGACCGGGCGGCGTTGTTGGCCTCATTCCAAGTCACCGTGACGGATATCGTTTTCATGTTGCTTGCGGGGAATTGGCTGTGATAGTCGTCGTCCTGGTAAAATTTACACCCCCATGCTGACGGTTGCTGGCGTTGCCGGGAAGTTTGTCGTGGTCGCGCTCATGTAGCCCTTATTCTGAACTGCCTCCAACTGGGTCTGCGCGATGACCGTGCTCAGTAATGTTCTTACTAAAAAAGTTTCCGCGGATGATCCCCGTGGTGAGACCTGCCGTCCCGAGCAAACCGATCGTCAAGAGGAGCATCGTTGCCAGAAGCTCAATGAGCGTAAATCCCGTCTTGTTCGCATGCGGTTTTCATCATATCCGACTAACTCCTGGCTTTCTCATCAGCTAACTAATCTTCACGTTGCCCGTAGCCACCACAATCACCGTTTTAGGATCCAGTGGTGTTGGTGATGGTTATCGTCGCTGCCACCCCCGGTACCTCTTGAACTGAAGGAAACGGTTTGAAACAGTTCGAACTAAGGGTCACACTGGTATAGTCAGGTCTGAATGTCGATCGTCTGGCTCCACTCGCCGGCGTCAACCGGATTGTTCCCGTTCGCGTCATTGAAAATCTGAAACGTATGATCCGTTTGGAAAATTGACCGCGTAGGTACTGTTTTGTTCGACCGCTTTCGCACGGGCCCACATGAGTTTACCTAAGACCTCTCTGGCGGCTCCGTTTAGCCGCATACCCGGTTGAATGGCTTGATAGCTAGGCACCGCAACCGCCATGACGATCGCAATGACACCGACGGCTGCCATCATTTCCGCTATCGTAAATCCCTTAACGTCTAACACCACTCTTCTAAATTTCCGTAAAACCATTATACCGGCTTTCTACAACAACAAATTTCTCTAAACTCCATTCCAAAGATCTCTGGCCGTCAAGCGATCGACAATCATTCGCAAATCGCGAAAAGGATTAGGCAAGACCTATACCAACCACATTGGGTGGAACACATTACTAAGTTATGGACAAGAAAACGTTTTTGCGGCATGAGACACGCTAAAGATAATCCAATGAGCCGGGATGTCCGCGACGGTGCGCAAAGTTGACAAATTTGAAAGCCGCGTTAAAGACGCTCAACGTCCGGGTAAGTAAAGTTGGATGAGGTCATTACCGAAAAATAAATACAAAACGGCTCCCAGGCAGAGAAAGGGGCAAAGGGAAGTGCGAATCTCCTTCCAACCCCTTTTCCAATCATGAACCAAGCCCGATGACGGAGCCGGTGAGCGAAGCCAAAAGAGTAAACGGAATTGATGTCCAACCGAGAAAAGCTCCGATCATGGCCAGAAGTTTGATGTCACCGCCGCCCATGCCTTCGACACCCGTAAAAGCTTCATAAGCCCACGCCAATGCCAACAGGAAGCCACCGCCGACTAGCACTCCGATCAAAGCACTGAGCGGCGATGGAATAAGCTCAAACGGATCACTGATGACATAGCGGGCCACAACCGAAAACAATAGACCGGCAACGATACCGGGAAGGCTGATCACGTCCGGCACGATCCTAACGTCCAAGTCGATAAATGAGATCACGATCAAAGCCGCTACAAAGACAAAACTGACCAGAAACGCAAGACTGAAACCGAACTGACAATAGAGAGCCACCGCCAAAGACCCCATCAACAGCTCCACAAAGAAATAGCGCGAGGAGATCGTCTCGCCGCAGGAGCGACAGCGCCCCAGTAACGCAATGTAACTGACCAATGGAATATTATCGTAGTAACGGATAACGGTTTTGCAGTCCGGGCAGTGCGAGGGTGGATGAACAATCGAATCACCCCGAGGAATTCGGACGATACAAACGTTTAAAAAACTTCCCACGACGGCGCCGAAGAGAAAGACCGGTAAACACAATAGATTCAAAGAAGTCATGAGATCCGGCGGCTAGCAGCTCCAAAACATTCCGCCATTATAATTGTTTTGTGATATAATTAAACTGGGTTAGCGGATTAACATGGGACCTGTTTCTACCTCTCACGAAGTTGAAGATATTGCATTTTCGTCGCTAGAGGTGATGTACACCCCGGACAGCATCCGTCGACGAGGCTGGCACGTTTGGAGAACTATCATTAACGAGTTCTTAAACAGTCGAGAACTCATCTGGCGTCTTATCTTGCGCGATATAGCGGCGCGATATCGTCAATCCATGTTCGGCTACTTGTGGGCGGTTCTACCGTCGATTGTTACGGTTATTGTTTTTGCAGCTCTCACTCAGTCCCAGACAATTCCTGTAGCTGAAACCGCTCTGCCTTACGTCGCTTACGCCCTTTGGAGCATCAGCGTTTGGCAACTTTTGCTGGTTGCCTAAGCGTCTGCACAAATAGTCTAGTAAGCGCAGGATCTTTGGTGAGCAAGGTGAACTTTCCAAAAGAAGCATTAGTGATAGCGGCTATAGGACACCCTCTCTTGGATTTTATGATTCGGCTTGTACTCGTGGCGTTCGTCTTTATCTGGTACGGGGTTCCGTTTAAGGCACAGATGATTTTTGTGCCGTTTATATTGCCTACCTGCCATCTTGCTAGCGATAGGCTTGAGCTTCGTTTTATCCATCATCAATCTCGTCTTGCGAGATATCGGCAGTATACTGGGTATGGCCGCTTACCTTTGGGATGTTCCTGACCCCTGTCCTGTATCCACCACCTACCACATGGCCGTCAAGCTTGATCAATATCTTAAACCCCTTGAGCCCGGTGCTCATAGCAAGCCAAGACGTTATTGCGTACGGATCTTTGTCGCAGCCGCAGGCTTTTTCTATTTTCCTCCCTGTTCTCCGTGCTTGTGTTTCTCGTCGGATGGCGTCTTTTTCGTCTAACGATATACCGCGTTTCGACATACGCTTAGGACCTCTATCATGCCAAAAGACGTCCTCATCAGCGTCGACCATGTGAGCAAGAAATATTGTCGCTCGCTTAAGCATTCTATGCTTTACGGAGTCTACGATGTTGCTCGCGACATGTTTCGCCTTAGACGGTCATAATGAACAATTACGCAAAACCGAATTTTGGGCCATTGATGACGTCTCGTTCGACGTGAAGCGTGGCGAGTGTCTTGGAATTATCGGCCCCAACGGCGCAGGGAAAAGCACCTTATTGAAGATGCTTAACGGCATCCTCCTCCCTGATAAGGGCAAGATCACCATTCGCGGACGAGTCGGCGCTCTGATTGAGCTGGGTGCCGGATTCCATCCAATGCTCACGGGACGAGAGAATATCTATATTAACGGCGCTATCCTCGGTGTGAGAAGAAAGGAGATCGAGCGACAATTCGACGAGATCGTCGCTTTTGCCGAGTTAGAAGACTTTATTGATTCGCCAATCAAATTTTACTCCAGCGGTATGTATGTCCGATTGGGGTTTGCCGTATCGGCCCACCTCAACCCAGACGTTCTCCTAATCGACGAAGTGCTGGCAGTGGGCGATGTGGCCTTTCGCTTAAAGTGTTTTAATCACGTCCGTTCACTCATTGACAGCGGGTCAGCGATCATTCTTGTTACACACCAGTCAAAATGACATTGCACGAGTGTGCAGTCGCGGCATAGTCCTGAACCACGGCAAAGCCATTGGCCTCCGAGAGTTTAGCACAGGCGGTCCGCCAGTATCACGAGCTCCTGCAAACAACAACCAAGGAGAGGAGAGATCAGCGCGACACGCCAGTGAGAGTAAAGTCTGTTAGAACCCTGGATAGCCAGGGAATGGCCTCTAGACAATTCAGATCAGGCGAACATGTGCTTGTCGACATCCACTATGAAAGTAAGATATCCGTCGACGACTGTGTTTTTGTCATCAAGCTTGCGTCCCACGACTTAGGAGAATTCGTGTCCTTTACCAATCGGGTATCGGGTCAGGCAATTCCAATCTCGGTCGGGAGTGGAAGTATTATTGTAAGATTGCGCAACGGTACCTTTGCTAGGTGGAAACTACATTGTCCAGGTCCATATGTACGACGCGGGAACGAAAACCTTCTGGGACCAAGCCGTTCCAGCGTGTACTTTTGACATCATCGAGCCGGATCCAGAAATATGGAAGGAGTTTCACACCTTGCGTATTGAACACGATTGGTTGATCAATCCACGGTTTAGTAGCTAATGCTTACGCAAGAATGGCGCTAGATCATTCAACAGCCGCGTGGTTAATCGAAAATCGCGACCACCGCATGGACGCGCTTGATACCGCAGGTATTTTCTTTCGTGACCGACAAGCCTTTCACTGCGCCCGATATGAATTCGCATTGAATTATGTGCACGAACCTGGCGGTTGCTGATATCGCTTGTGGTTTAGGTTATGGATGCCGCATCCTGAAGGAAGGCGGTGCCAAAGCAGTTTTGGGAATCGATTCTTGCCGCGAAGCTGTTGATTACGCGCGATTGAATCATCAGCCAATGAAAGTAACGCTACGCGGTTGCCAATGCAACTGAAACGAATTTGGCAAGCTCTTCGGTCGACATTATCACCTCATTCGAAACAATCGAGCACATCCAAAACACGACTGACCTATTGACCGAGTTTAATCGGATCTTGACCTTCCAAGGCAAGCTGATCGTGTCATCACCCAACGATTGGGGACTCACCGAGCACCATTGTCATACTTGGACTCCATTTGAATTTATGGCTGAAGTCGCGATTTTCTTTGAACTAGAATCTGTGTGGGAACAAAACTCAGGACGTACAAGTGATCAAGATTCTCGGAGACCTGCTGGAATACGCTCTCTGGAGCAAGAAAAACGGAACACCAAGCAGAATGCCTCATTATTGTCGCCCGCAAGATACTGCCTAAGTGAGGAACGGGGACCAGTCTGAATCAAAATCAAGTAACTATCTTGGATCAAAAGGGTACGAACGATCCACTCTATAGTAGTTGGTCGTCCCTTTGGCATCACCTCCCGTCTTCATTGAAGACTACGATTCGGGATGGATGCCAACGACGACATGTGGTCTGTTGGTCACGGCCCAACATTACAAGGAGCCAGAAGTCAGCATCGTGCGACGGGCTTTCGAGAATAGAGTTCCGACCTTAATCGTTGCCGACGGAATTCTTGAATACCGGAACACATGGATGCACCCCGACATGGTTCCCGGATCTATCTTTCAACCAGTCGTCGGCCACAAAATCGCCTGCCTCGGACGCTCTCAGGCGCGTATCCTCGAATCTTGGGGAACGTTGGAAAATGTGAGATTGTCGGTGCTCCTCGTCTCGATCGTCTTGTAGGCAAGCAACCACGCCAGCGCAAAGAAGATGAAGCATTCCGGTTTTTAGTGACGACTGCTAGGATGCCGGGGTTTACGCCTCAGCAAATGGCCCTAGTGAGACGATCCCTGCAAGATCTCAAGTTTTGGACCTCCCAGCACCTGCACATAAAGGGTCTCCGGATCGAACTAGTGTGGAGATTAACTCAGGAGTTGGATACGCAAATCGGAGTTCCAAACCAACTGACTCAGCTGTCAGGTCAGGAACTAGCCGAAATCCTAAATACTGTCGATGCCGTAATCACGACCCCATCCACGACGATGTTGGAAGCAATGCTAAACGGGTTGCCCGTGGCACTACTCGACTACAACAACTGTCCGCATTATGTCCCCGCCGCGTGGACTGTCTCCGCGCCGCGCCATTTAGATCAAGTCTTACCTGAGTTGATTGATCCTCCTCCAGCAAAGATGTTGTATCAAGATACTGTGCTACACGACGCATTGGAATGCCGTAGCCCTGCGGCACCGCGGATGGTCCGATTGATTGAGGAAATGATTCGTATCACGCACGATTGTCTAGAACGGAACGAACCTGTTGTTTTCCCGCCACGGATCCTGACCGAACACCAACAAGGTTATCATATGCCGGAGGAACGCTTTGATATGCGAGCCCTTTATCCAGACCATCCGGTCTTTGCAGATATGGACCGCGCCACACTTCAGGTTCAAATTGAGCAGCTAAAGAATGAACAGAAGAGGCTCCGGGGTATTCTTAAGGCCGACAACTTTGTAAAGGAGCTTCTGAAATCCTTCCCTGGACCACGGAAGCTGTTAAGATTGTGGCGCGAATCACGCCGGAAACCAGTCCCCGAGCAACGTTAGATGTCAGACATACCGCGATGTGTCTCTAAGACCGTCTGCAAAAACCTGATCATCATCGATGAATCCTAGTCCAAGCGTTAGCGTAATCATTCCCTGTTTTAACGATGGACGTTTCTTGACCGAGGCGCTGAAAAGCGTTGTGTGCCAGACGCTTCAACCCATCGAAATTCTTGTCATCAATGACGGCTCTACCGATCTCAAGACAATAAAGCTTCTCCAGAAAATTGACACGATGGGCGTGAAAGTGATCCATCAGGAAAATCGTGGTCTCGGAGGAGCACGTAACACAGGCATCCGTAAAGCGAGAGGTAAATATACTTACTTTTGCGACGCCGACAACGTCTTGTATCCTGAATGTTTGGCGACACTCGCCCATTTGATGGAAGCACAAGACGATGCCATAGCTGCGACTTCCCGAATCCGAATTTTGGGAGGACCCATGCGCGGTACGGTGTGGTGCGAACCGTGCAATCCCTATTTACTTCTGGTCAGTAACCAATGGGACGCGGGCATCATGCTGCGCCACGAAGCGATTGGAAAGTACAATCTTTATTATGACGAAACAAGACGATGTCACGGTTACGAAGATTGGGAGCTCCACATCCGGCTCGCCGAAACAAGAAAGCCGATTTTGTTTTGTCCTGCCCCACTCTATCAATATCGCATTCGCGACGATTCTTTGCTTACCGAAGCGCGCAAAAGCTATTTAGAGATTATTAATTATATTCGCGAGAAACATAAGAACTTCTATGCTCCTGAACGGCTCATCACTCTTAAGCGCGCCCATGCTCCTGCTTTGATTGTGTATTGCTCATCGGCTGAAAGAGTCGAGTTGGAAACGGAATTAGAAACCCAAACGTTTAAAGATTGGGTCCTGTTCACGGATAATCAACGAGGCCGCCGTTCAGCAGGCCTGCTACAAACTGTATTGTTCCACGATTGAAAGTATCCAACGATTGCCGATCGAAGCCCTCCGAGAGCGCAATGATTGCTCTCGAAGGAAATCCTGGAGCTCGACATTGCGTGATCGGTGTGAAGCAAAACGGCATGTCGTGGTTCGCCAGCGGTGGAGAGATCTCTCCTTCGCGACGCCTAGGTCGGCCCATCGCTGTAATCGTTCGGAATACATTTGCGGAACAAAAACTCGAGGATATTCTCAGCAACTGTGAATTATTCGTAGAGCTGCCCGATCAAAAACTAGATATAGAGTGCAGCTGGGAGTCTGCATGTCTCAAGTTTTCAAACGAAACCATATGGAAGACGAAGGATATCGTCACCATTCGGAAACGGTTGAGTTTGTTTGGCGGAAGGTCCTCGGTGAAAATATTCACCGGAGATGTGTCAGGTCGTACGACTATGCCTACGGGATCCTGGTTTCCGACAAGAGTATAAAGATTCGGCATGCATTGCGGCGCTATGTCGGAGCGCGAGGAGAACAAGCCCTATCAAAAGCAGTATATGGAGTTTTCTCTGATGAGACCGCCGACAGAAGAGGATAGCTTCCGGTGGAAACGACTTTCGATCATCGCTGAAGGGATCACCACCGCTCTTCCTCAAAGCGAACCGTGGCGACAAAATACACATTCTCATCGCGACTTCTTGGCTCAATGAGGAGGTGTTGAACAGATCATCCTCGATCTATGTCGGCTTCTCGACCCGTCACGATTCAAAATCACAATAGCGACGACCCTTCCCTCTCCGCACACTTGGGACCACATAGCTCGTCATACGGGAGCCTGCGTATACCACCTCGCAGATTTACTGAAGCCAACTGTTATCCCCGGGGGCCTTAGTCATTTGATTCTCAATCAATCCATTGATTGCCTTTACATAGTTCACTCCAGAGCCGCCTATGATTCTTTGCGACTATTCAGACGGATCGTGCCGTGGTTATCGATTATCGATCGCAATGAAGTGCTCGAGCCCGTCGGTGGATTCCCGGTCCTGTCGGCTCAGGCGGGCAATGATCCTGATCAATGTCAGGACTGTCGGTCATCGAAAGTTAGCTGACCATATGGTGGCACAGTATGGCCTGCGCCCCGGCAATCTTCGCGTGATCTATGCCGGGACCGACATGGGGCGCATTGAAAATTCCTTATCACAGCGAAGAGGCCGCCTCCATGAAATGTGCCGGGTCAACCCTGAAACGCCCATTATAAGTTTTGTCGGAAGATTTACTGCGCAAAAACGGCCCGATGTTTTTGTGCGCTCTGTCGCAAAGCTTCTTGAACTCCAACCACAGAGCGTTGCTCACTTTGCAATGATAGGGGACGGAACATCTCGACCAGCCGTCGAGCATCTTATTGCGAGCTCGGCCTGAATGAACGTATTCATTTGTTGGGTGCTCACACCAACGCGATAGAGTTGCTGGTCGATTCAACTGTCCTCATGATGCCGTCGGACTATGAAGGCCTGGCGCTCGTTTCCTATGAAGCCATGTCCCTGGGGGTCCCGCAAATCTTTGCGAATAGTTAATGGTCAATCGGAGCTCATCACGCCCGACACAGGTATTCTCGTCGATAATGGTCCGGGTGAAGAACTCCGATACGCTCAAGCTTGTTTGGAACTGCTCTCTGACTCCGACCGGCGAGACGCACATGGCAAGGGCCGGGAAAGAAAAGGTCAGAGTCCCATTTCACCGCTCAAAACGCTGTGAAAGAATATGCGGAGATCTTTGAAAAAATGGCGGAGCTGAGCCGAAAACGGGTATCCGAAATACCGCATTTAAGACCGCCTCACATCAACCCACTGGTCGAACTCGCGTGACATTGTGACTCTGAGCAATCGAAATTCCGTTGATGTGATTATTCCTGCTCGCGGAAGCACTCCTTGGCTGGAACTGAGCTTAACAAGCATAGCTTTGCAGAGTTTTCAGGCTTCCGACATCATCCTCATTGATGATGGACTTGCACACGTGAATTCGACTAAAGAATTGGGCCAAAAACTCTTTGGCCATCGATTTCGCCTATTAAAAAACGAAGGCCAAGGCATTTCTGCAGCACTCAATACCGGTATTCAACAAAGTGGCGCACATTGGATCGCGCGGATGGATGCGGACGATATCGCTCACCCCAATCGTTTCAAGATGCAACTGGATTTCTTTGTCGCATCAATCTCCCGGGGTTATCGGTTGTGGGACCCAGGTCAGGTTTATCAACTCGAAAGGAATGGTCTTGGGGTATTCTCATTTACCGACCGCCTGGTCGCAAATTCGCGAGCGCATCACCGAAAGGACATGCTTTGTGCACTCTTCTCTATTAATGAAGAGAGAGGATCTTCTCGCAACCCCCTACCGCCCCAGCATGGACGGAGCAGAAGACGTGGACCTCATTCTCCGCCTTGCCGAAAGAGGGAAGATTACGAATTTAGACACGCGCCTCCTAGATTATCGCCTGCATCCAACCCAAGAGAGTTTTTGTGCGCGGGCACGGCATACGGCGGTCCAAGAACTGGCTTTTCGGTTGGCCTTAACTAGAAGAAGAACGAATTCGGACCCATTAGAAAGGACACCCGGCCTGGCAAGAAGATTCATTAACTGGCGCCTGTCGGACTCTGAGTACATCAGGTCACGAACTTTCCTGACCGCACTCCGTTACGCAAAAATCTATCTCGGTGGACTTGATCTCAGCGGGTTTGGCCAAACGGCGTTGGTCGGCCTCAAATCATTGCCGACCAGTTGGTCCTCGCTTTGCCTCGCGTGGCTGATTTTCCGAAAGCTGGCGCTGCACTACTTCAACAATCGACTCCCTTCACGGAGCTCAACATTCGTTAGAAATCGAGATTGCTGCCTTGCGCGTCCTCATCATCACAAAACGCCAGTATATGGGAAAGGATTTGTTGAATGACCGGTTCGGCAGATTTCGGGAACTGCCTTTGAAAGTAGCCCAGCTAGGACATGACGTAACGGGAATCGCAATCAGTTATCGTCGAAGGAAAGAAGGCACTGTCGTGGATTGCGAACCGTCGACAAACGCCGGTGTGACCTGGCATTCCTTCAACTTGATCAATGGCCTCGCAACACCATTGGAGTGCGGGACCCGCGCATTCCAAATTGCAAGGAAAGTCAAACCGGACCTCATTTGGGCAGGCTCAGACGCCTATCAGGTAATGTTTGGGGCATGGTTGGCCAAGCGAGCCCAGGCTCGCTGCGTGATTGATCTCTATGATAACTTCGAAGCCTTCGGAGCGAGCCGGCTCCCTTTCGTGATGTCTTCGTTTCGACAAGCCGTAAAAGAGGCCGACGGCGTGACTTGCTTTAGTGAACGGTTGGCCCGCCACGTCGTGCGCACTTATCCTCGAGCCAAACCCACCATGGTGATCGAGAATGGAGTGCGTCGGGACTTCTTGGATTTACGGAATCAGCAGGAATGTCGGCGACAACTCAACCTTCCTGAAGGCGCAAGGATAATCGGGACCGCCGGGGCACTGGATAGTAGTCGTGGTATAGATACCCTTTTTAAAGCTTTTAATTTGCTGTCGCTCCAAGACAACGACTTTCACTTGGCGATCGCAGGTCCGCGCGAGCGTGGCATACAGATTCCAACTGGTCCGAACGTTCACGATCTCGGTGTTCTGCGCCATGAAGAGGTACCTTGTTTCATCAATGCTCTGGATTTAGCCGTTATCTGCTATCGGCAATCGGCTCAAGGCGAGTTCAGTTTTCCACAAAAGCCTACGAGATCATGGCGTGCCGCGTGCCGCTGATTGCGGCGGCAGTGGGCTGCATGAACGAACTTTTGAGCGACTATCCCGGATGCCTATACGAACCGGAGAACCCCCAAAGCCTTGCCGAGACGGCATTCCTGCAGCTCAAGAACAGGACCACTGTTCCGATCGAAGTGCCGTCCTGGGCGGATTCAGCAAAGCAGCTGGCGGATTTCTTTGAAAAGGTCATTCAGGGAGATACGACTAGTACCGGAACACAACCGATTGCCGAGATCGCCCGTTAGTTTTGGTTGGACACAGAAACCCCAAATTCTACTTCGTATTGGGCAGCAATCTTTGGCCAGCAAAACTTGTCCTGAACTCTCCGTATGGCAGCCTCCCCATGACTCGTTTCGTTTGGCCATCGTTGAGCAAAGAGATGACTGCGTCGCTTAGGCGTTCGTAATCGCCAGGCTCGGTTAAGAGGCCGGTTTTGCCATCTTCGACGGCATCCGGGATTCCACCCACCCGCGTGGCCACCACTGGTTTGCCAGCGGCCGCCGCTTCCACGAGGACAATGCCGAATCCTTCCACATCGTTGTCGTCCTGGAGCGCCGGCAACACAACTACATTACAGGTTTGATAGAGGCCGACGACATCTTCGTCAGGCAACCCACCGAGCAATCGAACGTGGCTCAGCAAACCCTTTGCTGAAATCACCGCTGCGATTTCTCCAATCGTATCGTCCCGGTAGGTCAACGCCTCCACCGGATTATCACCGACGACGACGAAACAGGCATCGGGAATTTCTTTTGCGATCCGCCCAAGCGAGTATTGTATGAATTCCTTAACGCCTTTTCGCTTCGCGAGTCGCCCGACAAAAAGAATGATGCGTTTTCCATCCAAACCAAACTTCCGTTTGCTAGCGTCGGCAACATCGGTCGATTGGAATCGCCCCGGCTGTACACCGGGGGAATCACCGAGACCAACGTATTGCGGGCGCCCTTCTCTTTCGCCAGCAACGCCGTATACGTGCTGTTGGCTATGACTCGCTCGCAATACTTCAACCAGCGAACACATGACAGCTGATAGAGTCTGTTGGGATAGACAAGATCAAGACCGTGAGCCTGTATGACCGCCTTACCACCGAAGAGCCGAGCAAGAATCAGCACGAGCGGCGTGACCATAACGCTTCCACCAAAAATCACCTCGATCTTCCGATTTCGCAGCAAGATCATTGCACCGCGCCAAAGCGCATACAACGCAAACGGAATCAGTCCAGGGAATGGCGTTCGAAATATATCCTCTTCATCTGGAACAGGAGAAGCGTGTGATGTAACAACTACAACAGAGTGCCTCTTTCTAAGATCCATGCAAAGATTACTGACGAGGTACTCGATGCCGCCACGCCGGGGCGGATAGTTCCAGGTTATAACCAGAATCTCCATGCGAGACGGGTTGCTTCTTAGGCTACAAAGATAAGCGCGCGCACGACAGAGGAATCACGGAAAACGTCTTCATTCATCTCTTTCATGCAGAGGCTGCCGGGCAGATTGTCGCTCCATCCGCAACAACGCAATCTGTTCTGAAATGAGACCAAGCATGAAGATGATTACGGCGGTCGTCAGCAAAAACACCGACATATTGGTAAAACGGTGCTGCGTGACAAAGGTGTAAGCGTAATTGGCGATGCCGCAGAAAAAAAGAAAAGGCTCACCGGCAAAAATACACGGAACGGAGAAAACAGCGTGGCGATCTTTGTGATGATCAGCAAGAACCGGACGCCGTCGGTAACCAAGCTTATTTTGCTTTGTCCCGCACGGTACAGGGTTTGAATGGGGACATACGTGACCGTAAGTCCCGAGCGTAAGAACGCCAGTGTCATATGTCGTCGGATACGAGAATGTGTTGGGCAGCAGATCAATAAACCGCACTGCGTCGAGCCGCGAGAGGAGCCGAAATCCTGAGGTCAGATCCTTGACTTTGAAACGGGTCACGTAAGACGCGAAAAGATTATAAACGACATTGGCGGCATAGCGATGAAACCCTCCGCTTTGATCCCTTTGCCCGCGCGCCGACAACCATATGGTAGTTGCGCGATTCGGCTATTAGCTTCGGGATATCCTCGGGACGATGTTGGCCGTCACCATCCATGAAGACGAGGAACCTTCCGCGAGCGGCACGAATGCCGCTCTTGATGGCCGCTCCGTTGCCGATGTTGTAGGGGTGACGGATCACGTTGGCGCCACCGGCCATCGCCGCATCTGCGCTGCCGTCCGTGGAACCGTCGTCGATCACGATGATTTCCGAGTTTGCCAGCCGCAGCGCTCGGATATTGTTCAACAATTCTTGAAGCTTTCCCGCTTCGTTGAATACCGGAATGATAATCGAGATTTCACAAGCACTAGTCATGGAGCTGCAAAACCGAATAGCCGCGATCACGAAACAAACTTTTGAGATGGTTGGCAGTGAAGGCGTCCCATAGCCGTTGTTGGGCCGGGTCTAAATTATCGCGCAGGAATCGTATGAGGAGATCGTCTCTTACCAAGAGATGGGTCAACTGTTCTTGCTTTGAGCCGGCGAGCCACGTCTGCCGGTTCTTTCGCGGATTGATTGCCCTAAGAAGGAAACCGGGAAGCTCTCCGCCGTCATGAAAATACTCTCGCTCGCAATAATACCCCCTTCGCCCGACAAAGAGAAGGTAAATTTTCGTCGTCGGTGAAAGTTCCCGATTGATGTATTGGAAAGCGGGATATTCAGGTAGCGCCCGAGTCAAGTAGGCCACTCGGGTCTCCTGCCCGGTCACGTAGCCTAACGGTGCTACGTCCTGAAAATACCGCCAGAGGTAATACCCGTTGAAGGTGGCGAAACCAAACAAAGCCGCGAATAGGTAGGCGGGCTGTTTGAGGCGCAAGTAAACATTAAAAACGCCGTAGGTGAATAATATCACCATCGGCGGTACGATAGGCAGAATATAGCGAGCCCGAAGATCAACGAGAAACAAGGCATAAGCAAAGAACAGAACCGAGAAACTCACTAGAAGCTTCTTTCCTCGAGCCACTTCGCCTTTGAAAGCCCACGGCAGGAGGAGAATCAAACTTGGGCCCAGCACACCATCAAAATATTGGGGATCGTCGTCGCGGCCGAAGAAGAATAGGCGCAGCGGCAGCGCCGTGATTTGCCACCAGCTCGCCGTAGAGAAGCTCGCGCTTGGCGAAAACTCCCAGGCTGACGTAACTCTACACCGCCGCCCTCGATTCCAGTCTTCGCAGGGAAAAACCCACCCAGCAGGGGAAAAAGGATTGCCGGTTTGAAGCCAATTCTTGGCCAACCAAGGGAGAAACGGCAACGCGCCGACGGCGGCGAAGAGTACACAATTGGAGAGAATCTTGCCGAGGCCTTGTTCAGTTTCTCTAACCGCCACCCAGGCAAACAGAAAAATAATAGCAACCATGCCACTAACCCATTGGGCTTCGTGGCTACCGCGAATCCGGCAGATAAAGCAGCCATGATCAGCCATTGCCCGCCTGTCTTGTCTTCGCGCCAGCGAAGAATGCACAAAAGCGCTGCCGTAGAGTAGAAGGTTGTACCGAGATCGACGTAGGCCCAGTGACTCAAGCGAAGCACCGACGGCACTGAGATGAAAAAAGAATCCGACGAGACCATAAACTGCGTTCATCCGTCGGGACAAATAGGCGTACAGGGATAGGCCGGTAAGAAAAGCAAACAGGCCATGGATGAATTTTGAAACCGAATCATACCCCCAGTAGACCCAGGGCGTGTAAAGCATGTCGAGCAGCATGGGAAAATAGGAATACGGCGCCATCGGAACCTCGATGATCTTTCCGGCACGCACATAGAGCTGGGGGATCGCAAGGTGGTGCGTGAGTTCGTCGCGGGCCGTCGGCGGAACAAGGCAGAGGATGATCTCAGTTCCGAGAATGACGAAGATGGATAACCAAAGGATCCGTCCGACCCAATTGGTCTCCCATAGTGCACCGATAAATGCTGCGAGGAAGAAGACTGTTGCAGCGACGAGACTGGCGGCTACAAATAGATTCAGCAACGAACTGCCAACATATCCCGCCAGTCCCAGCAAAAAGTAAATCGTGCCAACGCTGCCGAGCAGGCAACCGACTAAGCAAGTACGAAACAGCAAGACGGAGAAGCGATCTTCCATCATGCCCAATGACTACCAGGTTTGAATCGCCATCTGATGGAAGGGAATGCGGGCCTAAATGCCATTCTATTGGCTTTGTGGCACCGGCGTCTATTTTGCAGGATTTTCTGCAATAAAGATCAAAGCGTTAAGATCACATCCAACCAGGGCCCGGCAGGCAAGCCCTGGTTGGCATGAGACAAGGGCGATGTCGTGGGATCACAACTCGCTTCTTCATCTCACCGATCTCATAAAGATTGAGCTTCGAAGCTTTCGGAAAGAGATTTCAGTTTCAACGTCTGGCGCATGTTTTCCATGAAGGCGTTGAGGTTCTTATATTTCGCCGGAATTTCGTATTTGACCGTAGTGTAAAGATAGTGAAGCTGGGAAAAATCGAAATGTCCGCGATGGTCATCCGATCAAAGATAAATTTCTTCCCGGAATACATTTGATCCAAAGTGTTAAAGTGCGCATCCCACTCCGCCTCGGTTTTCTTGCGTGCTTCAGGCGTCTCGGCCCGGCGAATCGCATGATTGGCATGAATCACCACTTCATCGGACCAATCTTCCAGCGCTAAGCAGAGTCCCTTATTGGAAGCGCCGTCGGGATAGATACTGGTCCCCGGATGATCTTTCTCCAGCCGGGCCGAGATCACGGTGGAGTCAATAACGCACTCACCGTTGTAGTCCATCGAGGGAACTTTTCTTTGCCCCGTGTATTCGATGAGCGATTTACGTTCATCCTTTCGCACATCGACAATATCGTAGGGCACTTTTTTCATCGCCAGCACGATCCTGATCTTCTCGCAAAACATCGAAGTCTGAGACTGAAAAAGCCGTATTGCCATTGTTTATTCCTCCTCTTTTTAATGTTTGGTATCTAGCGGTCGATTAGCGATGAGGCATTTTGCTCGAAGCTGCCTCTCACGCATGAGCTGATGAATAGTCATCGCCTCCTTGACAATCGAGCAGTGCCCCCGATTCTAGAGGGGATTTGCAGCTCCTTGCAACAAAAATAGGGGGCCAGCCATAAAAGCAGATTGAAAAGGCAGCGCCGTTTTGAAATACTTCAAACTCATCCACCGATTTGGGAAGTAAACGTTAACGAGGAGTCCGATGGCGAAGTATTTACAATGCAGCGAGTGCGGCAAGCTGGCTTTTTATTACGATGACTTCGTAGGAACGGAAAAACCTTTCTACAAACGCTTCATGCGTTACCCAGAGGGGAAACAAAATACCAGCCACCGCGGTGTTTCAGCTGTGGCGGCGTGCCACGGCTTATTCACGAATTGATCAAGGAAGAAAAAGCCGCCGCCAAACATTAAGCTCCATAGCGAATAGCGGCCTTGGCGTCCGGCCACAATCGACCGAACCTGCTCCTCGGAAAGCATTCTGGTTCTCGCGGACCTGCTCAGATTTTTCCGGCGCGATATATGAGTGCTGCCCGGGAGCACGTACATGAAGAAGATCTTTGTTCTTGCAAGCTCCAAATTGGAAAAATTCTGAAAGAAGACCCACAAAAGATGATCCCGGGAATTTTGTAATGTTGACGTAAGGGTCACAGTCTGATAGGCAACTCTCAAGTGAAAGCCAAGATCGCTCTCTTTCTCTCACTCCTTTTAGCATTTTCCCTCCTTGCAGATGGCATCGAGGTGCGTGCCGACCTTGATGACGACCTCAAGGAAGAAGCTTCTTCGATCGACGCCCTTGTTATCTCGTTAAGGTTCAAAGATTCGGGGCGTTTACGCAGCCGTCGGACCACAACTAACTTATCGGCACTGTCGGGCGGCTTCGGTGTCCGATCAGAAAATTTTCTCTCCACTGCCAGGATAAAAAAACCGTCCACTTTTTCGCAACAAGAGCTTTATAGCCTTCAACAAGTCTATCGCCTTTAAAATACCCTCTCCTTAAGCTCTCTTTTATCTATTGAACCTGGTCTAGCTCAAGATCGGTCCAACAGATTCTTCGTGTCCCAGCCATTTGGCGCGAAGCGCGGGGAAAAGCCCGCGCCGCGGCTAATTAAAGAATGGCCTGGCCTGGGACGGCTAAGGAGATTCAAATGAACACTTTGAAAATGACTTTTCTCATGACGTTTCTGACCGTGATTGTGGTCAAAGTCGGTAGGGCACTAGGTGGTGCAGAGGGCGCGTTGATCGCCCTCATGATCGCTTTAGTCGTCCACGCTATCAACTACTGGTTCATCGACAAAATCATTCTGCGCATGCACGGTGCAAAGGAAATTCAACCCGATGGCCTGCCGGGGCTCTATCGTACGGTACAAGATCTAACATGCCGAGCACAGATGCCCATGCCCAAATTCTATTTGCTTCCCCGACGGACGGCGACTGCCTTTGCCACCGGCAGAGACGAGAAGCATGCCGCAGTGGCGGTTACCGAGGACATCCAAACCCTAGATGAAGCCAAGCTCCAGAGCATGCTAGCTCGTGAACTGTCCCGCCTCAAGAATCGCGGTTGGCTCGGCGGAACGATCACAGCCAGTCTGACCGGGGCGATTTCCGCACTGGTCGACATCGGTAAATAAGGAAAACCCGGCAACGATACCATCCATGAGCATATTGAGGCGAGAGTGGACAGCGAAACAGCGCAGCACAAATTAAGCGAAGGAAAATCTATGACACCAGACCGGTTATTTTTATGGATCATCTTTAACATCTTTGTGCTGGGCATGCTGACCGTCGACCTCGGGGTGTATCACCGTAAGGCTCATGCGGTCACGACCCGGGAAGCCACGACTTGGTGCCTTGTCTGGGTTACGCTGGCAATTCTGTTTAACGCCGGGATCTACATCTGGCTGGGATCGGAAAAGGCACTCGAGCTTTTCACAGGATACCTGATCGAATATTCACTCAGTGTCGATAACATTTTCGTCTTCATCCTTATCTTCTCCTATTTTGCCGTTCCAGCGTCATACCAGTATCGCGTGCTTTTCTGGGGCATCCTGGGAGCGCTCGTCATGCGCGGCGCATTTATTGGGACTGGAGCCTTCCTTTTGCAACATTTCCATTGGGTCATCTACATCTTCGGCGCATTCCTCGTCTTCACCGGAATCAAGATGCTCGTGAAAGAGGAAACCACCGTCCGTCCACAAGATAACCCGGTCATCAAGCTGCTGCGACGGTTGATGCCGCTCTCTCCAAACTACGAAGGTCAAAGCTTTTTTGTAAAACAGAACCGAAGATGGGCAGCCACGCCTCTGTTCGTTGTCCTTTGGTCGTCGAAAGCACCGACCTCATCTTTGCCGTAGACTCGGTACCAGCCATCTTCGCCGTGAGCCGCGACCCATTCATTGTTTACACCTCGAACATATTTGCCATCCTGGGCCTTCGATCCCTCTATTTTTTGTTGGCGGGAGTCATCGATCTATTTGTCTACCTACGGTACGGGTTGGGCGTGGTGCTTGGGTTCGTGGGTATCAAGATGCTGCTCGTTGATATCTACAAGATTCCCATCGGTATCTCGCTCGCCGTCGTAGCAGGAATCTTAACCCTTTCCATCGTAGCTTCTCTTTTCGTCCAACCCGAGAGCCGGGGCTCCAGCGGTTTCCAATTTTCCTTCCCTGGGCCGTCTGCCTGGTCCCATAAGTTCTGGATATGGTTGGCCATAGTCGGTGTGGTTCTCGCGGCAGTGGTGCTCGTGCAAGCTGCGTTTCCGATAACAATTTTTGAGGAGCTGCTACGCCTGGCGGTGGTCGAGTCACCGTGAGTACCTAGCTAGGATGAAGGTCCTCAAGGCGTATAAAGGAACCGGGAACATAGAGGCGGCGCCGGACTAACTTTTGCTCGCGGTCGCGATTTGAAAAATGAATTGCAGCAGAAGCGTTCATGGTTAGACATTCATGGGTTCGCCCTGCTCGGTCCGACGCGCCAACCACCATCCCAGTGAGATCAGAGCCGCGGCGAGCAGAGCTGGGAGTGTCCATGGGAGGAAACCCGCCCAAGGCTCGAGCCAAGCATGGAGGTTTCTATCCTCGACTACCATCTCGCCCGCCACCCAGCCGAGGATCCCTCCGCCGAGCCAAACAATCCACTGGAAGCGGTTCATTAGTGTGGCGAGGAAACCGGCGCCCAAGACAACAACGGGGATCGACAGTCCAATGCCGAAGATCACTAGAGCGAGGTCGCCGTGGGCGGCGGCCGCCACCGCTAAGACGTTATCCAGACTCATGATGATATCGGCTACGATGATAACCCAGATGGCTTCCCAAAGTGTGGTCCCATGCCGTACCTCCCGTCCCTCCCCGCCCGCGTCCTGGCGGAGCAGCTTGACGGCGATCCAGATCAGGACCAAGCCTCCGCTGGCTTGGACAAAAGGAATCCTAAGAAGTTGAGTGATTATGGCAATAAAAGCGAACCGGAGCGCCACTGCCCCAAAGGTGCCGCCGACTCGTCCCAAAACTGCTCGCGAGGCGGAAGAGTCCTCACTGCCATGGCGATGAGCAAAGCATTGTCGCCGGCCAAACTGAGGTCGAGGATCACGATGCTGAACCAACGGACCCAAAACTCAGGATTCGTGAGGAATTCCATTAACCAAACACCCCACTAAGCCAATCCGATCCCGATGGAGATGCGACGGGTTCGCTGTTAGTCGAATTGACCGGTCCTATCTATAGCTAAACCATTATCGCTTTGCCAGAGAAAAGTCGGACCGAACCGAGGCTCTGTCTGGGTTCGGTTAGTTGCTGGGTTCTGGTGCAGAATTCGCGGCGCTATATCACCGTAAGAGCGGGATCACTGAAAGTGTAAAAGCAGTCGTGGGCGGTCGTGTCAGGCTCGACAATTTGTTCGATGAACTCAGGATCGACGCTGAGCTAAACCGAACGGGTCGAGACCTGTAACGGCTATTCCAAAGGGTGTGATTCATCATCGTCCCTAGGTTCGGTTCCGCTGCAAATCCGTAGCCTCGCCCGAATCGTTCAGAGCGGCGACCTCGATTTTTCCCCAGCTTAATGCCGCAAGAACTCACTCGGTAATTTTCGCAGCCTGGGGGCTCGGAGCTCTAGAAAAGAGGCCCACGACCCCCTGCCGCGCCCCTTTGTTAAACAATACCCAACCCACCGCCAGCACGATGTACATAAACGAGTAGTAGTAGCGGAAGCGCGGATCGGGAACCAGGAGCTGCGTCGAGAAAAGGACGAAAATCAGTATAGCCTCGCCGAGAGTGAAAGAGAGATTAGCCAAGATCGCCACGGCGAACAGCGATTGCGCCGCCGTTAGAAACAACTCTTCCACCTGGCGGCTATCCATTTCCATTCCACCAAAGCGGCCGGCGGAAATCGTGTAAACCACCGGCAACATTCCAATAAGCAAAGTCCACTGGTTGACCTTCGACGAAAGCAACGCGCCCATGCTTATTCCCGGCTGCATGCGCAGCGCGAATAAGATCGCGACAATGAACTCCGGCGACTCGGATGCCAGGGGCGCGAGCCACTGGACCAGGATGAACTCTTCAATCCCAAACGTGCGACCGGTGGCCAGAAGTCCTTCGGCAAAAGGCTCGGCGGCGATGAAGATAGTGAATCCCGAGTAGAGAAAAACGCGACCGTAAAGAAGCGCCGCGGCCCTTGCCCCCAGCTCTCGACCATTTCAGCTGGGCCCTCGAGCTCCGGCTCGACATGGGAGGCTTTTGCCGCAGCTCGCATATAGAAAGCAAAAATGGTAACGAGCACCGCCGCGTCCATTAAGTCGAGCCGGCCTTTGAACGGAATGATAAAGGAATAAATGGTCGCCAGTCCGAGGTAGAAGATTTCGATCTTGTGCTCCGGTTCCAACGCGATGCCTCGCCTGCCGGATTTTAGCCAAACGGTAATCACCACGGCGGCCCAGCCAACGCCGATCAGCAAACGATTGGCGCCGGTCATATTGGCCATGGCAAACGCCGTGTACTTGGGATCTTTGCCGGCTACCCAGGCAAAATACATGTCAACGGCGTATTCTGGAAGCACGGCGATCAAAGCCAGGAGCGCAATGGCCAGCGACTGCGGAATTTCTAATTGGGCAAGCTCCGCGGCCCAGGAAAGCAGGAACGCCGCGCCAAAAATGGCGAGCCCTGCGCTCAAGGCTTGCAATTCCGGCGGCGGATGAATTCCAGACAGATGGATAGTGATCCATTGGAGACAAAGCAAGGTCGATGATCCGATCCACAGCCAGTTCGACATCCGTCCCTCCTAAACAAAGCGTTGTGAACGCCGTTCAATAACCGTCCCTATTTTCACAGCGCCACGAATATGTCAATGCCACTAAGAAAAAGGGCGGGTAAGTTACCTGCCCTTTTGCAATTGGTGGAGCCGATAGGGATCGAACCCACGACCTATAGAGTGCGATTCCAAATCGTAGGGCGACACCTGACACGTGCTAACAAGTCACGATGCCCAATGGGCATTTCCGTCATATCGCCTGCTAAGATGTTCGGGTTGTTCGGCACACGTCACACGACTAAGTTCTATCGGACTGAAAGCTGGACGAGTTCAGGGCACGATCTTCGCACAGCGATAATCAGAATGCGCTCTCAGATGTAGCACATCTACAGACTACTGTTCTAACCCTGCAGCATAACCGAGAATTTCTTCAACGGCTGTCCGTGTGTGTCCAGTTCCTTCTGAACTAGGAGACGGCAATGGGATACCTGACTAGCAACCTTCCAGGTGCAATTCGTGTTTGCTCGAGCCTCGCGGAGTTTCCAGCGAGTGTTCGCCGTGTAGATCGTCGGCAGATGTCTGGCAGCCGTCCATCCTTCCCGTGCGTGCAGAATCTACCGACGGGTACCCGAATAAGATGGAACTTCTCGCATCCGTGACCGCCGCCGTCGCTGAAGCAGCGCACCAGCATATAGCCCGCTGACCACGGGAATCAGCGGAGTAGGTTGACGATTCACTACTAAGTACTTGACCGATGTTCATTTGTTTTCATTAGGCGCCGGATTTCCGACCATTCCTTGTTTTCTGCTTATTCTAGGCGCCGTCTTTGTTCCAAACGGAGAATATCTATACAGAGCAGCGGAGCAGGTATGATCTGAGCGGAAGATCTCTCAGACCTATTGTGCTCATTGATCCCTTTTTCCATCGCAGCTTCCACTCGGCGAGAGATCTTCTCCAACGATCTAGCTTTCTGAACGTATCCGGCAAGAAAAGCGATGACGGCACAAGAGCCTACGATGGCCACAGCGAACCAGATGATGCCTCTAAGCGGCCAGCCAAACCGATTGTCTTTCCACATGGAGACCAACGAGTAAACGACGCAGGTTAGGCCCAGGAATACAATTAGCCACAGGCTTAAAGCTATTATTGTAAGATCGGGTTGCACTGCTCAGTTGGCTTTAGGCGTGGCTTTCCCGCGCAAGTACTCTGCGAGCCCTCGTTCAAGATGGCGGTTCTTTCTACGACGGCGAGCCCCGGCCATAGTTCCAACAACAACCCAAGACATACCGCCAATACACGAAGCAGAGACGAGATAAGAAATTACTTCAGCCATTGTTAAACTCCCCTGACGAAACTATGCCGTCTTGAAACACAGGCTTTCCCCGCATTATCTAACCCCGGCTTTTGCGCCGTAGAAGCACGGATCCGACGATGAGACACGAACCGATTAGCAGATAGATTTCAGGCATGCGGCTACTTCCCCCAGTGTGACGGAGTAGAGCAAGGCGGAGACCGTTACGAAAAAGTTCTCAGAAGTGCGGAGATTGGTAGAACTGGGTAAAAGAGTCGCGAGATGGCAAGAACCGCGATGCCTCAGCTGTGCGGGAGAGAATTAGCAAAGGGCGAATTAGCCCAGGTGACGCAGATTATAGAAAGTCCCTTATGAAGCTGGTTTATAGAAAGTTACCAAAAACAGGGTCACTACCTGGCAGAGTCCGAAGCTATGAATTTAACCGACGCGATCTATCGCACTGTTAGACAAGGCCCGTCAACATAAGATCAAAAGCGTGAGGAGGGAGGACAATCATAGAATCGTTCTGATTAATGATCTGCTCACGTTTCCGTCTCCCAAACCACATCGTGTGGATCTTTATCCTCCCTCAACCCGACAAACTTCGGGTTCACTTCCCACCCATCGCTTACCGATTAGTGCCACCAATACGCCACATTCGTCTACCGCCTTTTCAATCGCATCCACGAAGTCCACCCCAGGCTCCACGGTATCTACGTCCATAAACAGCCGATCCTTAGAAAAATGCTGGACAAGTTCAGAATTCAGCTCCTTATACAAAAGCCGACGCTCCGCGACAAGCGTGAAAGGCGGGGTCGTAACTGAGCCTCCTCGATCGATCGTGGGATTATCTCTGAAGCCTCGGACGACGATTCCCAAATAACCACTACATTTCGGACAGGAGCATTGTAAGTACTTGGCCACGGTACTATTGAATCACTGTCGGAAATGTCAATCTCGGCATCCATGACTTCACGGAGGTTGCGTCCCTGGTTTCGCTCTAGCAACTCAAGGACGTGGTTGTACACCGGCCCCGACGCTCTAAGCGAGCCGAAATCTTCCGTCTGAGCATTGCACGGCGAGAGCGATAATCGACGTTCCCCATAGAGACAGATCGACAAGCACACCGTCGCAACAGGTGCATGGGCCTCCATCGTGCCGAAAGGGGCTGACCAACGCTCAGGCCATTGTGTGATGTCTTTGAGCTTCATGGCGCCGACTCCGCAAGGATACACTTACCCAACAAAAAGCGCGTAGCAGCATGATCGTAAGTTACGTAATCGGGAGACCCTTCAGGAACTGTTTCCATTCTCTTTATCCACCCGTCGGCCTGCTTTTCTTGGTAGCTCGCGCATTCTTGCGGGCTGTCAAACGAGCGCTCTTGGTTCCACTCCTTTAGAGGGCGCGTAATATCGTTGCCTGGAGGAGTCAAAAGCAACCACCCACCAAAAACCACGCGCTGACCTGTGCCAGGCATTTTGATAGAGGTGTCATAGGTTACATCACAACAGAGACAACTGCCCGGTGCGAGGCATATCGTCATCTGCCACAGGTTGGATACACTCCGGCGCCGTCGTACTTCGCTGAGTTGACGATTGGTGAAACGTCGTGCGCATCCATCAGCTCTTCGGGATAAGGCTTCAACAGTGATTTGGCTTTAGTGAAAGGTGTTCGAGAAGCGTCAAGCCATTGCTCTTCGTCTTCCGGGGCAAGATCACGGGCATCCGGTTGTGAATCAGGCCGCACCAGTTCATTGGGCTCCGTGGTGATGATCGTGAAGCTTTCCACTTTGCCGCCATCCGGTTTTCGCCACACATCCCATAGACCAGCCAGTCCAAACGGCTGTCGGCTTGTCAGATAAACCCATATTGGAACTTTGCGCTTGCCCTGTTTCCGCCACTCGTAGAATCCGTCAGCAGGGATGATGCAGCGGCGACTGCCGACGAGATGCTTGAATGCAGGCTTCTCGGTCAGGGACTCGGCACGGGCGTTGATCATCCGGTTTCCAATCGTTGGGTCTTGCGCCCAATGTGGAATCAAGCCCCAATGCATGAGCCTGCACTCGTTGCCGCCTCCTTGACGGACAATGACGGGAATGTTGGGGAAGTCTCGGGGACGATGTTAAAGCGAGGTGTATACAGCGCCAGATCGCGGTCAAGGTTCCAGCGAACCCGAATGTCGCTAAATTCAAACGTAGCTGTGAAGCGACCGCACATTTACAGTTCAGGGCGATAGGTGATCGTTGGCATCGCCGGTTTTTGGGTTGTTCCTCTTGCGTTTTCTCTGCGACCGGCTGAGACGTTTGTACGATCTGGCTTGCACACCCAACTAGTGACACAAGCATCACTGGCGAAATTATCCTCACAGCTAAAGTCATTGCTCCACCTCCGCTGACGTAACAGCTATAACTCTACGCTAGCGCTCGGGTTGGTGAGGGTCAAGGCCCGGTTGTCAGGTGATACCCGAGCGAGTAAAGTGCAGGCTCTAGCCGAGCACCACGAGCGAAGCAGTAGGTATAAAGCAGGCCTTTCACAGTTTAGACCATCCTGCATCAATTCCTTGCATAGCTTCTAGCCCCGTGATCTTCAGCGGCCTGCTTATTTTCAAAGATGGCACCGTCCGATATGTTCGCCCAGGACAATTCGACCCTTGTCGAGTCCTCTCGAAGACCGTGCCCTCTGAACGCCACCCGGCATGGTAGTATTCACGCCTTTGTCTGCAAATATCGGCGGGCCATGATCGAAAGATACAAAGTACTTGATTCAAGGCACCGCACTATAGAGAGTGAGTGGTTTGGATAATGGGGCTGAGGAGAAAACCTCGGCCCGTTTTTAGGAGTTAAAAGCGACAGTGAGTGAATTTCGTACCAACTCTAACTCTGAGTGTCTACTTATTCAAACACTGTGAAAGGGTTTGCTCACCAAATTTCAAGCGCTTCTGCTGGCATGCGGATTGCCCCACTGAAAGAGACTTCACCTACTCTGCCTCCTGTGCGGGGTCAGTCGCCCTTAAGCCGGGATGGCCTTAAAGAGAAATAAAAATAGAGTAGTTCATGAAAAAATCTTTTCTGCGGCCCTATTTTTACAACTATTGGTGTTTGCACTGATGCGCCTGGTCTGCGTGCAGATGAAAGACGGGAATTCATTTCGAAAACAATGAATTCTGATGTCCAAAAGCTTTTGGAAAACTGCGGCAGAGAAATAATTGGCGAGGAGCCATTTTCCAGCAAAAATAATAATATCATGGACTATATGATCGGCTTTTATAATACCGATCACGGTTTACTTGTTACGCTTCAAGCATTGAAAGCAACGTTTAGATGAGTACGGACGCGCGATCCCGGATGTTTATTCTAGCGAACTTGTGGCGATTGTATTTGTTGATAAGTTGCTCTTGTGGTATAAATCTGAAACCGCTAAAAGCACATTAAAAGCAAAAATGGCGCGGTTAATAGGAAAACAATCTATTTAAACAGCCACAAACTGCTTTTTATTTTTCTTTGAGTCCCGCATCGTGACATCCCTCGAACTCCAAAAACTTTAAAGCATTTCAAAGCCAATTATCCCGTTGAGACTACGGACGGATTATTAAAACTTGGCGCACTCTGGATTTGTACAAAACTCTCCCGCAGATGCAGATTCTATTTTTCTAACTGTCCAATGTCGGGAGCAGGCCGGCAACGCTGATCCGGTGAAGCCCATCCGAGGGAATGTTTTGGAACGAGTGATCTGGAAGTTCTTCTGGTACCGGTGAAAGGCAGATCACAGCTCTGATTATGCTCTGCCTTCATCAGGAAGGGCGTCTGTGGATTTACCGGATTAGTTTCCAAAACGACAGCGGATCAACGCCTGCATTCAGGTCCCGCCCCTATTCGGAGACTGCCCTTTTCACAGCTCTGCCGATGCTCTGTATATCTTCCCCATGCCGCGAACCGTTTGCGCATCCTTCTGAGGCTAAGACGACCAAAAGCAACGCCCAAATAAGCAATCTCTTTTTTTCATTTTTACCTCCCGGTCGATACAGAGCAGCAAGCATGCCAAGGTCACAACTGCGTTAAGACTTTGATACGAGAGAGAAATCTTAATCATCGCTTTTTAATGCCTGCTTTTGTCCGGCAAAGTGACGAGAGAGTGTTGTATGTAATTCGCTACACAATTCAAGAAAACGACGGCAATTCCCCCGCTGAACAGACCGAAAACTTATTTCTTCGTTGTTTCTGACAAAAAGTTCGTTCGATTTGCTGAAACTGCTTAGCCAACGAAGGACACTACTGAAGATAGTTTCAGGAGGTCTAACAGTTTAAAGTTTAGCCTCGTTTGCGACTTTCGAAGAATGACCGGCCGTATTGTCCAACAGCTTTGATCGCAGCCCCGGCAACGTTGATCCGGCGAGGCCCATTCAAGCGGAACGTTTTTGGCGTGTGTAATCTTGGAGAGTTCTTTTGGTATCGATCACCGCCCAAGCTTTGGACCCGATGGGATCTTATCGACGGCTGATTGAGCCATAACCTGGAGCGAGCGTCCAGTTGACTTCGTATCCGCACCTAGTGGTCTACAGTGACGATGCCCCAAGTAGTATCGGCAGATTGAGCAGCACTGGCGACGAGTATTTAGATCATACCGCGCTCTCCCAAAATTATGCTCCTACAACTCGGCATCCTTATAGTCCAGATAGTCCAGCCTAATATTAAGCACAGACGACGCCTGAGAGTTGTGACGAGTCTGAGATTGCTAAGAACCTCGTGAACCTGGCAAATGGCCACAAGACCCGCAGCGTATTTGACCGTTACAATATCGTAAGTGAAGCCCATCTGGCGAGGGCAACGGAGAGGTTACAGCCACATCTTGAGGAAGCAGCCTAGGGTGCCCGGTTGTGGTGCTGATCATCATAGCCCCAACGAAGAAGGTCAGATGACAGGAACACGGATAAAACGGACAATTTACGGATGGTTTCCTGCTAAGCTCCCCTAAGAGGTTTGAAAAAATTGGTGGAGGCAGTGAGACAGTGTAAAGAACTCCTGCTAGCTCTACCTTTACCTGGAATAGAACGTTCAAACTTTATTCCCTGCCGATCTACTAATCATGAAAAATACTAACCTTCTGGACCCAAATCGAACCAGAAAAGCAACAAAAACGAGGCAGTGATCCCGCGGGGAGTTACGTCTGAGCCTCTCGGTTTATTTTGGGTAGCCTGGTGCTGCTGGCCCCTCGATCATCAGCCAGGTGACACTGGCCATTCTCAACGTTTGCGGTTTACCCATGACAGAAACCAGTCAACGTCCCCACTATGACGCTGCTGAGCATCGCTCTCCGGACCGTTATCTCGAAGCCTCTGAGTCTTTCGCCCGGTGAGACTTCTTTGCCATTAGCCATCAGGCAGTAGCCTTCACACCCCGGCCAGGTGTGGAGGAGGTTGACGACGCAGCCGAAAGGTGTCTAGCAAAGTTCCACAGTGATCGGTCCTTTTGCAGCTCAGATCGAGATCGAAAATATCAACGATCTGATCACGACTACCAATTGACGATCTCGTACTCCCAGACGCCCGGACGCGGGTTGCCCGACAAGCTTGCCTGGCAGCACCGAGATTGGGTACGGGCTGACAGCTGGCTGAGGCGGTCCCTGACCGGTAGCGATTGCCTGCAAACAAGAAGCAAGCAGCCACTAACACGCAGCTCAGCACTTCGCTTTCATACTACCTCCTTTTCTTTAGTATCCAACTAAAAACTCTCAACTTCTTTCCTAGATCGAGTCTTTCAAACTCCATGATGTTACCAAGCTGACGAAGCCGCGCTCCTTGATTCGTAGAGATCATAGCCGGTGAAAGTCATCATTTCAGCGGAATTGCCGACCATCGGCAGCTGCTCTTCGTCACTCTTCCAAACCAGTAGCCTCAGTCGGTAATTTCTCGATTCGTACCACTTATTTGCACTTTCAGACATCAAGGTTCTTTGGCACAGGCCTTGCCTTCGAGCATAAAATTTAAAGAAGATCGATCCGATAAGGGCGTCCGGTGTGGATTGTAGAACTTGAAGTGTCGCCGGCTGCCAAATCTATTTCAATCTCAGTTCCCCAGCTCTCGTCGGAATCGTCGCCTCCGGCCAAGCGAGAAAAAATCATCAGATGTAGTTGTGGGGTATTTTTTAACGAGATATATTGATGAATACAGTACGAAAATTCTTATTTCCATCAATTTTCAGAGGATTCGGCAAAACGGGCTCAGCCTGCGGTTTCATGCTGGAAAAGAGCAGAAACCCAGACAGTAGCGTTGCATGTGACACAAAAAGGAGGCGAATTCCTTTGTGGATTTACTGGCCATGATGGGCGCCTATGCTGAATCACCGGCGGAGCATTCCTATTGATCGATGCTGCGTGAAAGCATTGGACCTTTACCGCTTTATCGAGAAGGTCGTTAGAAGGCGGGAGCCAGGTGAAGATCCGAGGAAGATAGCCTTGGGAGACAATGCTGAAGAAATCTTAGGGATCGCCGAAGAGGAAAATATCGATCTAGTCGTGGCACCGTTCGTTAAAATCGTTTTCCCTCTGATGGCTGGAGGAAAGTTGTTGAAAATGATCTGTTTCCTGCCCGGTGCTCCTGAAGCCGTCGTTTGACGAGCCTTGGCCTGCATCAGGCTAAACAGACACCTCGATTTTCGCTCCGGCCAACTTCGCTCGTCAACTGGGCATGGACGGCAGTTTGAAGGCGGGGTTGTTGACATCGCTACCAGAAGGCTCGAATACGACGAATCGAATATAAGAACGACACGAGGATTATTAATCTCGTAGCGCGTCTAACCGCCCGCAAACGCTGATTTAAGGGTGACTCTTATGGTGGAGCAGTACTTCGCGTGTAGAACAAAAGGAGTTTTTCATCGGTAGGAGACTACGAAGTGTAGGAGGAATTGTGTGTGTCTCGAAATTATTCTCGCGGGCTGGTTGAATTTCATAGGATCGTTTGATTCTTAGAAAGAACACGCGGCAAAAACAGGTGGAGTTCGCTAATGCAGCTCATGGTAGATTGATTGAACGACATCGGTTTGAGCAGAACGACGCCTCAGTTCAATCGTGTGACCCGCGATCGTTCGATTGTCTTCGCTCAAGTTAGACTCACCGGAAGCGCGTATAAGCCGATCAGTTGGCGAGTTGAATAAATGAACAGGAGCAGAACGCTTGAGCAGGACTCCCTCAACGCCCCTCGATCATTAGGCCAGCACCGGGGCGATATGTGAATGTGGGCATTGAGGAAGGCTTCCGTTCTTCTTCCAGTTTGGCTCGGCTGGCCTCTTGTTCCTTCGGACGCTCGACGAGCTGCGCGCTGCAACCGATGAGCGCGGTAAAAAGCAAAACCGCGATTACCGACTTGAATCGTATCATTTTATCCTCACATTTCGGTGATTATTGATCCCCAAATATCGTAAGCCAAAAGGAAAGGATGCACGCGCAGCCAGTACCTCGGCAAATCGTGCAAATCGCACAGGATTTGATCGTCGGAGAATTCAGTTCAATCCTGGCATCGCTGCTTGGTTTTCTGCCATCACTTGATCACTTTATCCGCTCTATACAGCATCGATCGGCGGAATCGTCAGACCGATCTGCTTGGCCGTTTTGAGATTGATCACCAACTCGAACTTCGTGGGCTGCTCGACGGGCAAATCGGCGGGCTTGGCTCCTTCAAGATTTTGTCCACGTAATATGCGACGCGCCGGTAGCTGTCCGCGAGGTCCGCGCCGTAGGACATGAGCCCACCGGCCTCTACAGCTCCTCTGCTGCTGTACACCGACGGTAGCCGGCTCTTTAACGCAAAGCCCACGATTCGTTTTTCGTTAGGACGCATTACCGGGCCCGCGGCGAGCGCGTAGAGTCCATCCGGGCGCTGCTTGTTTAGCGCAGCAAAGACCTTCTCGAAGTCGTCCACCGCTCGTATCTCCCAAGGTTGAATAGTCAACTTTAGCGCACGCGCGTCGGCTGGGAGAAGCTCTTTCACCTCGTGTAAACTGGGCGGATTGGCCGGATCGTAGAGAACCGCGACACGGGAAAGTTTGGGTACCGCTTCTTTGAGCAGCTCCAGCCGCTTCCCGCCTAGTTCTCTGGTAAGGGCTGTGAGGCCGGTGACGTTGCCGCCGGGACGAGCAAGGCTTTCAACAAAGCCTGCCCTAACAGGATCGGACCCTAGGCCCGTCATAACGATGGGAATCGTCTTGGTCGCATTCTTGGCCGCCTGGATCGCTCGGGTCCCCTGTCGCTACCACGATGATATCAACCTTCAGACGCACCAGCTCCGCCGCAAGCTCAGGGAGCCGATCATTGTTCCCCTCCGCATATCGGTACTCGATGGCGATGTTCTGTCCTTCTATGTAGCCAAGCTCGCGCAGAGCTAGCCGAATTCCCTCGGCGCGGGCGGAGTCAGTAGCTGCATCGGTGTTCGAAAGATACCCTATCCGTGGGACTTTCTTCGGCTGCTGCGCCTCGGCTATACACCGCAACAGCAAGCAGTACCACTGCAACACAGGATTGATGGCACCGCAGCCCTCTTCATTGCGCACCTCGTTTCGAGCGTTATGTATCACGCGGATAGAGATAAGAGGGAAAGTGTGATTTACACGGCGGAAGGCTACAGGGATTCGTCAATTAAGAAGGCCACGGCCACCTTGAGATTGAACTGAACGACCTTGGTAAAAACTCGCGCGATTGGTTCGATTCAGTTCAATCCTGGCATCGCCGCTTGGTTTTCTGCCATCACTTGATCAGCCAGTGGCTCGTGCGCGAGCAATTCCGGCGGAATCGTCACGCCGATCTGCTTTGCCGTCTTGAGATTAATGACTAGCTCGAACTTCGTCGGCTGCTCCACCGGCAGGTCGGCGAGCGCAGCTCCCGCCCAGTCTTATCTGCGTAAAGGCCGACTCGGCGATACGAATCAGTTCGACTCGCACCGTATGACATGAGCCCACCAGTGAATGGCCACTCCTCATCCGAGTACATCACAGACAGCCGCCTCTCTTGTTGCTAACCGCAAAATAGTCTGCCGGTGAAAACTTATGCGGGGCGTTTCGCGGAACTCCAAAGGGGCAGCAGAGAGACTGCCGAGAGATCACAGATGCGCCGGTGGTGCCGAACGGTTATGCGAGGGTTGCGAGGAAAATCGCCGCTGCAAGTCACAGCTTCTTCGCGCATTTCGCGCAGTACTACTGAGTTGGGACGGCGGCGCGCGGCGTTTGTTGGATTGAGCCCCATTACCTCGACAAGCGGTTTCAGCGATGCAAGCCCCCGCCCATTCTTCCTGACAAGCGTGGCCTTGCTTGATGAACGTGACCATCGGAGTTTCGGTTAGTAAGCGGAACAACTTACGCTCGAACCCGCACTCCGCGGCAATCGCCTGCAAAGGGACCAGCGAAAATATCATTGGCCTCGAGACACGGCGCCTTAAACCCCGTGCTCTTATCAGACGCGCAAAGGCTGCGGACGTCTGCTTGCTCATTGAAGACAGTCCGTAACTCGAAGGGGAATGACCGAATGTCGCTTTCGAGTTGGTGAATTCGATTGAGCAAAGGATGATTAGTTCTCGGGCATGACGAAGCAAATCCCCGGCCGCCCGATCAGACATGCATATTCTTGAGGGGTCAAGATCATCTCTTGATCAATGCCGAGCGCCCGCGCGAGTCGCCCGGCGTGTCTCGTCCCCAACGGCTCGTTGATCTGGTCAGTGCTTCGGTATTCACGTGGCGCAAGGGCTTGCCATTGGGCGTCCGTCTGGCAAGCCGCTGGCCAGACAGTGTCCTTGTTTCGGCTGCCTCCTCCACTGGCGAGGGCCTGCTCGGCAAAATATTGCGCCATATCCGGGTAAGGACAGCCAGTGGGATTCTCAAGAAGGCATTCGTAGACCTGTTGCGGAAGCGCTGCCCTGTAGGCGGGCATGTTGGCAGCGACTTCGGGATTCGACCAGTAGAGGAGCAAGAAATTTACGAAGTAGACAGGTGGTGCCAAGGGCACTCCAAAAGGTTGCACGTAGGCATTTGGAGGTCTGGAGGCTGCGGTGGGCATCCTGCTAACAGGGGAACCTCGTTCCTGAGCGTCGAGAGATCCCGCCGATACAATAATCCAGAAAGCTAGTGTTACCTTTACAAGGCTCTTGGTCCGCATGTGCATCTCCCCAAAAAAGGCGCGTCGTGCCTGACGTGTTACGTATATGCGTGATTCTGGCCGATAAGCGAGATCGCTGTTAGGGCCAGAGTCATATCGCAGCGACCGCGAGAGATGTCAATTCCTTGCTCGCTGAAAAACCGACTGTTGTACGTCGGCTCGGCCGGAGAGCGGCCGGAGAGCCCTAACGCTGGGCGTGAGCCGCGCTGCAGCAGCGCGTCGGCTCCAGCTGCCAGATGTTAGGCCGCAATCGATTATTCCTGTCAACTGCGGACTTGGGCGTTTTCGCCACGCCGCGCTTCGATGGATGGCTACCTTCTCGGCTCATACCGCATCGCCACCGCCCCCGAGCCGAACTCCAGCCGGCTTACGAGCTTCAAGTCGAGACGCTTCGATAGCCCGGCGAACAACGTCGGCCCATGGCCCGCTAGCCTGGGCTGTACCACGAACTCGTACTCATCGATCAATCCCAGCTCCGCCAACGCCAGCGGGAGCTTCACGCCTCCCACGAACAGTCCCTTACCCGACTCCCGCTTGAGCTGCTGAACGGCCTTCCCCAGATCCCCGCGCACGAGCTCCGCGTTCCAATCGACCCGGTCCAAGGTGCTCGACACGACGTACTTCTTTGCCGCGTCGATCGTCCGGGCGAAGGGTTCCATCCAATCGGGCCTCGCTCCTGTCCGCGCCGGCGACCGAAACGCTGCCTCCATCATTTCGTAAGTCACCCGGCCAAAAAGGAGGGCATCGGCCCGGTTGAGGTTCTCGACCGCGTGACGATGCAAGTCTTCGTCCGCGAACATTGCACGATGATCGCAGCACCCGTCCAATGTGACGTTGATGGAATACCGAAGGGGTCGCGTCACGTAAAGAGTACCGATAGACATAGGGCGGCTAACTATTGAGTGAACAGATCTCGTATATTGGGTATCCAGCAAAAATCAATCCGAAATTTACCCCTGAAGTCAAAGGGTTGTCAATTATTGCGGCCGCCTCGTATATCCAATATCGCTGGTCTTTGTATATTCAATATGCCACGGGCCCACGCAGAGTTGAATTGACCGGACGCTCATTCGACATCGTTGAGGCGCTAGTCGGATTTTCGAACCGAAGTCTTGAGCACCAAAATCGGTCTATCCAGCAGGTGACACAATAGGGTCTGCCTTCCTTGCTGAGATGAACTACCGGAATTTAGGAGCACTATGGTTGAAAATGATCGACAACCTTTGGATAGTCGTAGACGTTGCAGGATTTTGAGTCATGGAGAAAACAATTACACGGGTAACGCCTTGTTATCCGGCCTCCAGTGGTATTCGACATCAGGCGCAGATTCCGGTGGCGGGCTCGTGCCGGAATTTCACCGCGTTGAAACCGTGCTTCTCGTAAAACTTGCGAGCAGGACCGTTCTCCTGATGTGTGTGCAGTTCCAATCCATCCGGGGACAGGCTCTTGGCGAAGACGACCAAACGCGATCCCCAGCCTTTGCGCCATTCGCTGGGATCAACATACATTCTATCGATGTAAGAGCCCTTCATCGCGAGATACGCGACAACCTGTTCGTCGAGTGCCCACCCAAATCTTGCATTGAATGCGAATGACTTCCCGAAAGATCTTGTCGGCGTGGTCGAGTGTGATCGTTTGCCACAAAGGAAGGAACCCGTATGCGGCTTGCCCGGAACGGGTGCCACACGCTGACGACAGCAGATTCGTCCTCATCTTGAAAGGGCGAATAGATAGCTCCATGAGAATTGTGCGTCAGGGAGCCGCTCATCACCTCATCGTTCGCGCTTAGCGTAATGTGTCGTCCGCCTAACGATGCGCGTCAGCAGCTCCGTGAAGCGAAGCGAAACACGAGTCGGCTGCATGCGATTGATGGTTGGGCGGCGCGCAGCAGATCTGGTGATCGCGCCACTGTCCCATGACCTGCTCAGTTAGGCGTAACTGCGGTCAGATCTTTGCGCAATGGCCATGCTCCATCAGAATCTGCCGGGCCACATCGTGGGCAACCTCCGAAGGTAGTAGTCGAGCGCGTTCTGGCTGGACTCCGAGA
>ERZ1370068.8156-contig-7032_pt1 | contig 64571 bp, 115 predicted proteins | sample MGYA00561227_ERZ1370068 | MGnify/ENA primary metagenome ERZ1370068 (study PRJEB38410, sample SAMEA6850437) | metagenome | study: Metagenomic assessment of the ecological functions of the soil: analysis of the soil microbiota associated with the... | reverse complement strand
ATGTATTGCTGTTCGGCTGCTTTCTTTTCTTAGCCCTCCTTATTATTATGACGCAAAGAAGAAGTATGTGGATTGGGTGGCTTCGCGGCAACTGAAGTCCCGAAGGTATGATCTCTTTCACGGATGGGCCGGAAATTCCGCGCGTTCGCTGCGCGTCGCCAGGAAGTGCAGCATCCCTTCGGTGCTCGAGATTCCCACGTGGCATCGCGACAAAGGCAAAGTCAAAGCCCCGTGAAAAGGTCGAAACCTCCAAGCATGAGAAGAACGCCCGCTTCCGGAGACGTTGTTCAAACGCCTCCTGGTGACCCGCCAGCGAGAGCTTGGAGGAATATGATCTCGCGGACTTGTTGCTTGTCCCTTCCCAATGCTCCGCAAAGACGTTCACAGCGGCAGGGATTCCGGAGGAAAAGCTTTTCCTGCTGGGCGCGGGCGTGGACACCGAGCTTTTTCGCAATGATGACTTGTCGGACTTGCCGGTTAGATTTTCCGCCGAGCGTCCGATGCGTGCGGTCTTTTGCGGAGCGCTCATCCGGCGCAAGGGCGTACATGTTTTGCTGGAGGCGTGGCACAAGCTGGCTCTCCCCCATGCGCAACTCACCCTGGCGGGCACCGTCCATGACGAAATTCAGCCCTATCTTTCGGAGTTTGGCGGGCCTTCGTTGAATGCCGTGGGCTTCACGAGCTGCGTGCACGAGGTGTTCCGGCAATCCGACGTGCATATATTTCCTTCCGAGTGCGAGGAAGCGCCAAGAGCGTCTATGAGGCGTGCGCCGCCGGACTGGCTCAGATTACGACGTTCGAATCCGGCGATGTCGTTCAAGACGGACTCAATGGATTGATCGTGCCCTGCAATGACGTCGTCGCTTTGACCAACGCCATCAGGCGCCTGCTACGTTCGCCGAAGCGTATCCTGCAGTTCGGCAGGGCGGCGCGCCATCGGGCGGAAAGCGAGTTGACCTGGGACCATTTTCGGGAACGGCTGGCCCAGGCCTATGATTTGGTGCTGCGCCGGCATGCCAACCGGTGAAAATTCTCCTGCTTCAGCTCAAGCGAATCGGCGATTTGATTTTGACGACACCGGCAATTCGGTGTCTGAGAGAGAGTTTCCACAGGCGCGCCTTGCGTTGGTTGCCGACTCTCTCTTGCGCCGGCTTGCTTGACTCCATTGCGGTGGACGAACGCTGGATCTATCAAAAAGGCGGCGGGCTCAAGGGACTGGCTGGCTGGGGGCCGAACGCCTGGCTCAGGCACGGCCTCCTCGCGTTCGGTGCGGATTGGGCGTTGGATTTCACGGGGACCGACCGCTCCGCTTATCTTTCGACGTTTTCATTCTCCAAGCGGAGGGTGACGTTCCAAAGGTTCAGGAAAAACCTCTGCGAAAATATCTATATACTGATTTTGTGACGTCTTCCGGTCAGCGAGCGCCATACGGCCGATCACTATACCGACCTGCTTGGGCCTTTGGGCGTCCAGCGCGAGAACGTTCCGTTGGATTTGCGGCTTCGGGCAGAGGATTTCGCCAGAGCCCGCGCCCTTCTTGCGAATGCTCACGTCGGCGACGCCTACGTTGTCGTCCATGCCGGCGCGGCGCGCCCGGAGAAGTATTGGCTACCGGAATGCTGGGCGGATGTCATTGGCTTTTTGCACGCCGAGTTTGGTCTTATGAGTGTTTTGACAGGCTCGCGGGACCCCAATGAGCGGGAACACGTCTCGAGAATCAAATCGATTCTTCGCCGCAAGTACATTGACGTTTCAGGAAAGACCGATTTGCCCGGCCTCGCAGCCGTCATTAAGGGCGCAAAATTGCTCTGCGGCGTCGATACGGCCGCGATTCACTTGGCTGACGCGATGAACACACCTTCGTTGGTTCTCTTTGGGCCGACCAATCCGTATCATTGGCGCCCGCGCCATGCCAGATCGGTGATTTTGCGCGCAAGAACCCGACCGCCCTTTACCCCGCAGCAGAAGGGCGGACCGATGGAAGATATTCCAGTCGATTCGGTCATCGAGGGCGAAAGAGCTTCTCCTTTAAAGGTCTAGCGTCAAGCGAGCTTGATCCCTGTCACGGCGGGCGCTAAACTGTGAGCGGCTGCAAGAGGTCATTGCACTTCACGCTGTTCGACTTATGATGCACGAATCGCGCATTCCAGGGTGCCGTCGCATCAGAGCGTGGCAGCTCACGCTCTTCGCGATGCCCGCGCTTCGCTATGAGCCGTATCGTTCAGGAGCGGTGGGAACGGTGCGAGCTTGTTGCGCCGCATTGCCTCCGAACACCGCCATCTGCTTGAAGTGGCGACTCGGAACATTGTTTGCGCCTGGTGATCATGCGCCCTGCGGTTCCAGGCCGTAGCCGGGCGCTTCAAGCCATCTCCGCGCGAGACGCGCACGTCTTGTGGGTTCCGGCTTGCCGATGCGGATTGGGAGAGCCTGGCCCCGCCAATCAATCTGGCGTTTTTTCTGCCATTCGCTCTCGAATAAAATGATGGCCCCTTTACCCAAGTTCCGCCGGCGCCACCGAATCGCTGCTCCCCGCTTTCTTCCTGGCAGCAAATCGTTGCCGATAACCCCGCTTTGGAAGCCATTGAGCCCGACGTGGAGGCGCTTTTGGTCAACCGGGTGGTGCCGGCTCGCGACTATTACATCGCGCCGATTGATCAGTGCTTCGGAGCTGGTAGGCCTGATTCGTGCGCACTGGAAGGATTTTCCGGAGGGGAAGAAGTTTGGCGTAACATCAATGGATTTTTCTCCCGGCTGAGAGAGCGCGCCGGGCCATTTGAGGCGGAGGAGAATCGTGCCTGGACCTCAACTTTCGAATCGCCGGTGGATCAAGGTGTCCGCGGGCTGACGCCCCTGCTTACTCTTCAACTCGAGGTCAGCAACCCTCCAGCGACCGAATCGATTCACACCGTGATGCTTCAGGCGCAGATTCAGATTCAGTCGCCTCAGCGGATCTACAACGCGCAGGAAAAGAGAAGCTGAAGACCTTTCGGCACGCCCGGATCGATGGGGCCAAAACTCCTGCGCAACAAGCTGCGGGACGCACGCAAGCACTTGCATCCGGACGTTCTCGGGAAAAACAGAAGCCTGCCCGGTCCCGCACCTATGATCTCAATGTCAGCGCGACGAAGTATTTCTATGCCCTCGAGGACGGCGAGGTTCCGCTGATCTTCTTGTTCAGCGGCACAGTCTTCTATGCGAGCGAACCGGGCATTTGCAGGTCCAGCAGATCCCTTTGGGACAACGAATGCACATACCGCATGCCCGTGCTCGTATGGATACATTGATGGATCACCACTATCCGGGAACCGCATGGCTTTCGCTCGATCGGGAACTTTTCGATCGGCTCTACGCTCAGGCGGCGTCGAGGCCTTGCCACATGGGACCAAGCCATCGAGCAGCTCTTGCCAGCCGCTGAAAAATTTGAGGTTGCGCCATGAAACGAAGAACTCATGGACCAAATCAACGCCAAAGCTTTTTTACGAGGGATACATCCTCTACCCGTACCGCGCATCCGCGAAAGAATCAGCCAGCTTTACTTTCGGGCGGGTCTATCCCGAAGCGTATAGCGTGGCACAGAATGGGGTTGAACCGTGCATGATGTAGACGGAGTGCCTGGTCGAAGGACCATCGCCCAGGCTGGAAGTTAAGGTTCGTTTTCTGCACCCAATGTCCGCGAAATGGCCGCCTCCTCGGATTGAGGGGGGCAGAGAACTCGAATCCGTCAGGAGTCGATTCCGGAGTTGCGCGGCGACAAGATTTACCAGTCCTGGCAGGAAGCAGTTTAGAGCGGGAAGTCAGCGTCCAGCCGCTTTCTCTTCTTTGCTCTCTGTCGGAAGGTCAGAGACGTGTTGCGTTTGAGTTCGCCGGATGCCGCAAACAACCGAGCGCATTTTCGACGCGGAGCAACGCCCTGCGGGAAGTAATCCTCCGCCGGCAAGAAGCGATCGAGGGTCTCGTCGAGATGCCGGCCGGAAGCCGTCGATACCGAAGTGTTCAAGATTACGGTTCGGATCAATCAATCGGGAGTCTGCTGGCCCATGGATATTTGGAGGACCAGGCTGCCGTGCCGATGCGCACGTTTGCTTCAACTCACACCATTCTGCGGGTAGAGGGCGGGAGATTTTCTTTCCTGATAGATCCCTCCTCCCTTCGCGCCGCAGGCCGCATACGCGGCCGCCTGCGGTAAATATCGGAAACACGGCCCGTTCTCGTCGGGGGAAGAGGAAGCAAAACGACCGGGACGCAATAATTTCGCTCACCAATCATTCTTTATGATTTAAACCCAAAATCGCCCGGAGAGCCTCCGGGCGATCTTTTTCGATGCCGCCGAGATCGACGAAATCTCACCCTGCGCATCAGCGGCCATGACGGACCAGGGAGAAACGCGAGATGCGCCAGGTCGACGAGCAAGCCCGGCGCATCCTTCGAACGCACGGAAGCTCTCCCTGGAGGCGATCTCCTGAAAATGCACGGCGTTTTGCGCGGCGTGCGTCCCGTGGACGAAGACTCTTTCAAACCCGGCCACACGAATCGAAACTTCCGGTGTCGCGTAGGAGGCGTCCAACCGCAAGGCCGGCTCCTCGTGAACCGCATCCGCCCGGAAGAGCCGCGCGGACGTGATGGATTTGGCCCTGGCCGGAAAACGGCTGTGATCGAGACCCTCGAATGTGATGCCGAGGGATCGGATCCAGCTGGCACTGGTTCTCGAGGATGATCCGGGCAAAGATCTCGAATGATGCGCCAACCCGGACACCGCTTTATGGAGTCGATGCATAGCATCAGAGCCTCGTCAAGGAGGGTGAATGAACCAGCGAGTTCTTGTGGCGGGCATCGGAAACATCTTCCTGGGCGACGATGCATTCGGCGTCGAGGTCGTCCGTGAATTGATGTTCGTCCGGTCCCCGACGCAGTTCGCGCGTCAAGGGGATTTCGGTATTCGCAGTTACGACCTCTGCTTATGCGATTATGGACGCGGTTACGAAACAACGATCCTGGTTGATCGCCGCACCGCGGGGCAGCCCCCCGGAACTCTCTATTTGATTGAGCCGGACCTTGAGGGCATCGACAGCGCCCGTGCAGCGTCGATGCTCATAGCATGAACCCTGTGGCGCACTCCAGCTCATCCACGCCCTCGAGGCCGGCCAGGCAAGCTATCCGCCGGTTGCGAGCCCGGCGTGCTCGAAAACCGACGAAATCGGCCTGAGCCCAGGCGCCCGCGCGGCTGTCCTTCGCAAGCTGTGAAAATGATCGAGTCGCTCTTTTGTCGATTGCTCAATCAGGCAAATCAAAACCGCAATAGCCCCGACAGGGGCTTAGAAGCGAGGTGATCCCAACGTCTTGTTGCCGCTGCACCAGTCCTTAGGCAAGAGCCTGTTTTACATCTCTTTGCTGCTGTTTTGCGTTCTCATCGAATCGTCGCCTGGCCCGACATCCAACGTTATTTGCGCATCAGCAAAAATGTAGAACGGTCGGGCGCAGTATGGCCCGCCGCCAACCCCCGCTCGCATGCGGGGCGGAATGTGATTGCCCGCCGATCGCCGATTGCCCGTTCCCGGCTCTCCCAAGCCTCATGGCGCGAGTTGGGTGAAGACGATTGGGAGTGAGCCTCGCCCGGGGGCGTTTCGACTTTACCAGTCTTGCTGCCGTAAATTGATCGGTGATCAAAATGTTGATTCGCTTGCCTCGGAGAGCACCGAGTATTGCGGCATACTTGCGATGTCCTCCAGCGATTCCGACCGCTCGAGGGACGTGCGCGAAGGTATCCAAGTCGATTCCAATCACCCGATTGCCGGCTGGATCCCGGATTTCTTGACCGTTTGCGTCATAGAATCTCAGGCAGATATCTCCCCACAGCGCCGCGACTGCGAATTTCCTGAAGCTCCTTCCTCGAAAACACGTTCCCGCTGCTCGCGACCAAAGAGGACGGCTCAATCGAGCCGATGCCGACAAGCGCAATCGTGAGTTTGCTAAAGAGACTGGTCGTCTGTTGAACATACGGATCCTTCAACAGGACGTTCACCGAACTCGCGGCACCAACAACGCCGGGTGCAGGCAGGAAACAAGGCTCTCCGTTCACAAGGCGTGCAAGACGGGTCACCAAGTGGTTCGCGTGGGCTTCGGCAGCCGGATTGCCAAGACCTCCCAGCACTTGAACCACCTTGCAGCGCTCGACCTTGCGCAGCGGATGCATCTGATCAACCATCGCCAAAAGGGAAGCGCTCCACGAGGAAACACCAATAACCTCACCCGAGCTCAGAGTCGTCATTAGGAAGTAGGCCGCGGCAGCGTCCACCGCGGCCTGTATCGATTCGTCGGTGTCGCTCTGCGATTCCGCAACTATTGCCTGAGTCAATCAAACTTCTTCTCCAAGATATCCTCCAGCTCTACAAATGCGCCGGGAGGGCTTATTACGGTTGTTCGGACAATCTGGTTGTCCTCGGCACGCTTCAGAAGACGTGATACGGTCACCTGAGAGATGCCAAGGCGCTTTGCTATGTCCATCTGGGTCAGCTTTCGCTCGTAATAAAGCGTGGCGACCTTAGTGATCAGTCGGGTCTCAGGAAGGGCGGACATGGCTTAATCAACTATTCTAACACAAGTTCGTCATTTCTAAAAGCGCGCTCTCTCGTTCCGAAGCATCCGCCGAAGGGCAGAGAAATGCGCTCGCGGCGTCATCGATCGCAAACCTGAATCGTGCGACGAGCCACTACATGGCAAAATCAGGCGGCCGGTACAAGATCAGCCGCTCTTTCCTCTTTTTCGGACCCGACGTTAATTTTCTTCTGCAAAGCCCTTGACACCTCAAACGTTTCAGGCAAACTAATCACAGTATCTTTATTCTGCAATGCATATTTATTCCCTCCAGAACGGTTTTTTAAGTTCGCGGCCATTTAGGAATGGCGCTGCAACTGCGGGCATTGCCGACCAGACAGAGTTTTCTCGTTTGCGCTCTTGCGCAAAGCGCCTGGCGAGCTTCTCGAGCGGTCACGGCGGGCGGACAGGCTTGCGCTTCGGGTCTTCGCCAAACTCGCGATCTTCACTCCGGAAGAGGGAAGGCAAAGGGAACGCCACTCCATCGAGGGGCTGGAGTCTTATCACGAAGTATGTGAATGACGGCTGAAGGCAGGTAAGCGATGAGAAAGCGACGACTATGCCACACGGAGCGCGAGCTCAAACAGAAATCAATTTCTTTAACATGAGCAACCCAAACTAACATGAACAGCGAAAAAACTTACCTTTGGAGCGGGACTGTGGATGTTCGGACAGTTCGTCGACCGCTATGCAACCGATGCCTACGGCCCCCAGTCAGCGTGCTGGAAGCAATTGACAGGGCTGGACAAGTCGGTGACCTGGTAGCCCTCGACATCAACTATCCCTTCGACGAGGGGATAACGGTCGATCAGGTGCGGGCGGCGCTCGAGCGCAATGGGCTGCGTTGCCATGCGATCACGCCGGCCAGCTACAGCCGCAAGTTTCAGAAGGGTGCGCTGACGAACCCCGATTCGCACCTGCGCGGCGAGGCGATCGAACTCTACAAGCGCGCCATCGGGATTGCCCGAGAGCTCGGCGCCAAATACGTCAAGTTCTGGCCCGGGCAGGATGGTTATGACTATCCCTTCCAGGCTGACTACGAACTCCTCTGGCGCTACTCGGTCGAAGGCGTGCGCGAAGTGGCCTCTTCTGCCCCCGAAATGCAGTTCGGGATCGAATGCAAGTTCAAGGAGCCGCGGACGCACATGTTCTTCAGCAATGTCGCAAACACGTTGCTCGCGATCCACGCGATGGGAGTCGACAATGTCGGAATCGTGTTCGATTCGGGCCACTCCTTCCTTGCGAAGGAAACTCCTGCGGAGGCGGTGCAGCTTGCGGCCCGCCATGGCTGCCTCACGAGTGTCGAGGTGAACGACAACTGGCGTGACTGGGACGACGATATGGCGGTGGGTTCGGTACACCTGATTGAGACGCTCGAATTTCTCCTGGCTCTGCGCACGATCGGGTGGGACGAGGTGATTCTGCTTGATCAGTTCCCGTTCCGGGAGGATCCGGTCGCTGCCGCAAGAGAGAGCATCCGCACCGTGCGGCAGCTTGACGCGCTTCTCGACCGATTGGATCTCAAAGCCCTAAAGGCCGTGCAAGAGCGGCAGGATGCGCTTGCGGCGCAGCGGCTGGTTTTGGACCTCTTTCTCAACCGCTCGTGAAGACGATCCTGGGCTCACGCGCATGAACCAGAGTGTTCCAGTTTCATCAACCGGCGAGCGAACGCGCGATTTCAGGCGCTGGCTCTGGGTCTCCGGAGCGGTGGTGGTGCTGTTGCTGCTGCTCGTGATCAAGCCACCGTTTGTCGTCAAGCCTCTCCCTGGCCGCGATGCTTCTTCAGCACCGGGCGCCGCGACACAGGAGCAGAACGCGGCTGCGAAGTTCGTTGAGCCGATCTGGTCGAGCAAAGTGCTCCCGACCATCGAGGCCAAGGCGGAGGATATCGCGAAAGTGTTGCCCGAAGTCCGTGCTGACCCCGAAGCCGCCGGCCAGAAATACGGTCGGCGCGAAGCCACGAACCCTTACAACTACATGGTCAAGGGCACCGGCAAAGTGCTCGAGGTCAATACGAAGTCTCAGGCCGGAACCGTCATCCTCGAAATTCCGGGCTCTCCGAAAAGGTGACGCTGCAAATCGGACCGGTGGTCCGCGGAACGGCGTTGCGTGATGCGACCGGCCACGTTTCGTTCAATCAGTTTACCAATCAGCTCGAATACGCCGATGTCTCCAAGGAGATGAACAGCCGCGCGATCAAGGCGGCCGTCGGCAGCGTCGATCCCGCCCTTTTCCCTGTGCCGGACAAGACGATTACATTTTCGGTGCATTTACTTTCGACCCGCGCTCGAAGGGCCTGTGCTGTCACGCCGACCAAGATCCTCGTCACTCCGGCGAGCAGCTGATATGAACGCAACGACACCAGTTGCGCAGAGCGAGGCCGGATCGAACGGATCCAGGGTCGTGATGGTTGCCGAGAAAATTACGAAGCAGTATCCGGGAACTCTTGCGCTCGATCAGGTCGATTTCACCGTCTACTCGGGCGCGGTCAACGTGCTGATTGGCGAAAACGGGGCCGGCAAGTCCACCTTGATGAAAATCCTCGCTGGCGCGGAGCCACCCACCTCCGGCCGTCTGCTCCTGGACGAAGTTCCCGTCACGTTCAAGTCCACGCGGGAGGCTGCGCGCGCAGGCGTCGGCATCATTTACCAGGAACTTGAACTCTTCCCAAACCTCAGCATATCCGAGAACATCTTCGTCGCTCGCGAGCTTACGCGAGGCGGCATCGTCCAGCATCGCGAGCAGGAAAAGCTCACGCTCGAGCTGCTGAATCGGCTCGAACAGCCTCTTGATCCCGCCACAGCGGTGAGGGATTTGCGCATGGGACAGCAGCAGATCGTCGAGATCGCAAAGGCGCTCTCTCACAACGTGCGTATCCTGATCATGGACGAGCCGACCTCGGCATTGACGTCTTCCGAGACCGAGGCACTTTTCCGCATCATCGCGGACCTCAAGTCACGCGGAGTGGCAATCATCTACATTTCTCACAAGCTGGAGGAACTCCTACGATCGGCGATTACGTGACGGTGCTGCGCGACGGAAAACTCGCCGCGACGGCCCCGGCGCGATCGGTGAACGTCGCCTGGCTCATCGAGAAAATGGTGGGACGAAATGTGACCGCCCCGCGTCATCGAGGCTCGGACGCTCAGCGGTCGCGCCGACAAACCGATGCTGGAGGTGAAGAACCTGTCGCTGCCGCGCGTCGGTGGCGGTTTCGCGTTGAAGGACGTTTCGCTTCAGCTCCAGGGCGGTGAAATCCTGGCCGTCTTCGGTCTCATGGGTGCAGGCAGGACGGAGCTTTTCGAATGCCTCATGGGACTCCACCCGGAAGCCAGCGGCGACATTCGGCTCGGCGATCGGAAGCTGCGGAACGAAACAATCCGGCAGCGGATCGATCTCGGCCTGATGCTTGTTCCAGAGGATCGGCAGCGACTGGGATTGGTCCAGAAGCTGTCTGTGGGACAGAACATGACGCTCGCGAATTTGAAGCGGTTTGTGACATCGTTCTGGCTTTCCGAGCGGCGGAGATGGCGGACATTAAGATCTTCATCAAGGATCTGGCGATCAAGGCGCGCACGCCTCAACACCCGATCACGTCGCTCAGCGGCGGCAACCAGCAGAAGGTGGTCTTCGCCAAGAGCCTGCTCACGAATCCCAAGAGTGTTGCTGCTCGATGAGCCGACTCGCGGCATCGATGTCGGCGCCAAGGCTGAGATTTTCGAGATCATGAACCGGCTCGCGGATCAGGGTCTCGCGGTTCTTTTCGTCTCTTCCGAGCTTCCTGAGATGCTTACCGATCCCGGATCGGGTCCTCGTTCTTTCCCGAGGAAGAGTCACCGGAGAGTTCACCCACGAAGAGGCGACCGAGGAAGCCCTCGTGCTCGCGGCCGGGGCTCGGCAACAAACCGATCACCCCCAATCGCCGCACGCACGGAATCAGCTCTCCAAGATGAATACCTCCGCCCCACATCCCAAGTTTCAACTTCCGCCGCCAAGCCGAGCAAGTCATCCGGCTTATTCCTCGGGGTCTTGCTCTTCAAGCTGAGGGCACTCATCGCGCTCTTTGTGCTGATCGGCATTTTCTCCGTGCTCTCGAAATCGTTCTTCACGGAGGAGAACCTGATCATTCTTGTCGGCCAAACCGCCATAACCGCGATTATGGCGGTAGGGATGACCTTCGTGATCCTGACGGGCGGCATCGATCTCTCCGTCGGCTCCACGGTCGGCCTGGCTGCGATGACCTCCGGCTTGCTGATCAACAAAGGCCTCGAGCTCGCGCCGTTGGGAGTCGCGGTCTATTTCAATATTCCGGCCATCATCGTTCTTGTTCTCTGTCTTGGGCTGGCCGTCGGAGCGTTTAATGGCGTCCTCGTAACGCGGTTCAACGTCGCGCCGTTCATTGCGACTCTCGGAACCCTCTATGTGGCTCGCGGCACCGCCCAGTTGATGAATAACGGCGCGACATTCCCGAACCTCGTCGGTAATCCCGCGCTCGGGAATACCGGCTTTCCCTTCCTTGGCGCCGGCAGCCTTCTAGGCATTCCCATCGTGATCTGGATCATGGTGCTCTTCGCGGCAGCGGGCGCCTTCGTCGCGAGTAAGACACCGTTTGGGCGCCAGGTCTATGCGGTCGGAGGCAACGAGCGCGCCGCCGAGCTTTCCGGCATCTACGTGAATCGCATTAAGATGGCGGTTTACATGCTCTGCGGCATGTGCGCCGCGATGACCGGCCTGATCACCGCCTCCCCAACTGGTTGCTGCGCACCCCGCCACTGGAGAAAGCTATGAGCTGAACGCGATCGCCGCCGTCGTGCTCGGCGGCACTTCGCTGGCCGGCGGACGTGGCACGATCTGGGAACGATCATCGGCGCACTCGTCATGGGCGTCCTCGCCAATGGCCTCGTGCTCCTCGGAGTCCAGGAATTTTGGAAAAAGGTCATCACCGGCCTGGTCATCATTCTGGCCGTCGTGCTCGATCAGATGCAGGAGCGGCTCCAGCAACGCCTCGCCCTCAAGCGTGCATGATTGATAGACTCCTCCCTTTCCTCTAACATCAATCCAAAACCACATCATATGTCCCAACACATCCTCTCCATACGCAAATCGCTCGTCAGCCTGCTGACCATCTCCGCACTCCTGCTCGGCGCCGGAGTGATGATCCAGCCTGCCCTCGCACAGCGACAAGAAGCTCATCGCGATCATGATTCCGTCGCCGGAGAATCCGTTCTTTAAGGCGCTCGCTGAGGCTGCGGACGCCAAGGCGAAGTCACTCGGTTACGACACGCTCAACCTTGTGCACAACGACGACCCGGTGAAACAAGACCAGCTCTTCGACAGCGCCATCGCGCGGAAGGCGGCCGCCATCATCGTCGATAACGCCGGTGCCGATGCCACTGTTGCCGCAGTCAAGAAGGCGAAGACCGCGAAGATCCCGTCGTTTCTCGTTGACCGCGAAATTAACGTTACCGGCGTCGCGGCGGCCCAGCTCGTTTCCAACAACTACCAGGGTGCCACGCTCGGCGCTGAAGAGTTTGCGAGACTGATGGAGGAAGAGGGTGACTACGTCGAGCTGCTCGGACGGGAAACAGACACCAACGCCGGTATTCGTTCCAAGGGTTACAACGACGATACTCAGCCAGTATCCCAAAATGAAGAAGGTCGCGGTGCAGAGCGCGAACTGGAGCCAGACCGAGGCATTCCAGAAGATGCAAACGATCATTCAACAGTTCCCCAACATTAAGGGCGTCATCTCCGGGAATGACACGATGGCGTTAGGCGCTCAAGCCGCGCTCAAGGGCGCAGGCAAAGGCAACGTGATCGTCGTCGGTTTCGATGGCAGCCCCGACGTCGCCGAGTCGATCAAGGCCGGCGAGATCAAAGCGACGGTCCTTCAGCCCGTCGTGTTCCTCGCCGAATCGGCAGTGGAACAGGCCGACCAGTACATCAAGACTGGCAAGACCGAGAAGGATGAGAAACAGACCATCGACTGTATCCTCATCACGCCGGATAACGTCAAAATTACTCAGCGTTCAGCTTGAAAGAATAAGAGCACGCTTACGCACAGAGCCTCTGAAGCCGTTAGGTATCCGTTTAGCTTCTTCAAATCCCTGACAAATGAGGCAAGTTCTAGTCGAATCCGCAGATAAGGTAGATTGACGCAGATGGAGAAAACGGGGAGCGCACGCGTCCCGTCCGTGCTGGCATGCTGCCGCGGAGGCCAGAACCCGGCATCACGCGAAACCCTGTCGCGATCGCACAACGCGGACGCGTTGCTCCCCAGACCTAACGGCATGCTGCTCGCGCCCATTGCGCCGTCTTCACGCGTCCATCTGTCCCATCTGCGGATTGCTCGACCAATCCTCGTCGGTTTGAGGCGCAGCTTCAGAGCCCGCGGCTCACGCCGCGCCGGGGCGTTGGTCGCCGGGCGCACGTTGTCGAGCGCAGGTGACGCGTCCACCGAGATGTGCTGATCGACTTGCGCGCGGCCGAAATCATCCAAGGCTGCGCCGGATCTCTCGCTGAGATCGTCGCACATGCGAATCGCGAGGGCGCGCGATCCTCGCCCTATTTGTGCCCCCGCGAAATTTTTTAAGAAATCCTTTGACACCCGAAATAATGCAGGCAAATTGGATGGATATTCATATATGCATATTTATTCCACCGATACACAGAGTGCATTCCGGGACGGGCTTGTTTATGAGCTGCGCGGCGCCTGCGGAAGCTTCCGACCAGACAGAATTTCTGATCTCGCGGTCGCATGCGCCCTCGGCGAGAGCGCGGAGAGTTTTCAACGTCGTTCTCGATTCCGGGCATTTTCGGGCGGGCCGGGGCTATCGGGTCGAGCGGCGTCGCGTGCCCGGCCACGAACTCCTCTATTGTGTCAACGGGAGCGGTTATGTGGCGTCGGACAAAGGGCGATTTCGCGTTGAGCCGTTCCATCTCGTGTGGCTTTCGGGATTCAGTGCCCAGTGGGCGGATGAGAATACGCCGTGGAGGTCCTCTGGATGCGCGTCGAGGGACATCAGATGGAACATGCGTGGGGGGTTCTCTCGGTAGAGGAGAGGCCTGTATTCGAGGGGCTGCCCGAACAGGAAACGCGCAAAGTGTTTCATCATGTGAACGATCTGCTCACGAATCGTTCCTCGACAGCGGACGCGGCGTTGAATTGCCGCGTCGCGGAGCTCTTGGGATATTTGGTCCAAAGCAGAGAAGCGAAAGAGCCTCTGAGCCAGCGGGGTATTCAGAATGACTACCCTGAATTTCATTCTACCCTTGAGCAAATGGCTGCCGACCCCAAGCGGTCATGGCGGGCGGGCGAGCTTGCAAAGCTCTGTGGATTGAGCGAGCGCCATTTCTTTCGCCGATTCAAAGAGGCAACGGGCTTTTCTCCGATCAACTGGCTCAGACGTGAGCGGATCAGCTTCGCTCAAGCCAAGCTATTGGAGAACGGGAGCAGCATCAAACAAATCGCCGACCAGGTTGGCTACAACGACGTCTTCTTCTTCTCGCGAGACTTCAAGCGCCATACGGGATTCTGCCCTTCCGGAATATCGCAGGGAGCATGCCTCGATGGCTAACGAAAAAGAGAAGCCGGTGCGCTCACCGTGGACGCTCGTTAACTGCTCGGCGCGTCCTTGACAGCACTTGGCAGAATGCTTCATGAAAAAGGCGGAATTCTACATTTACTTCCGCGGACGCAAGTGCTAACGTGGGCAGACTCCTCCTATAAGTAACGCTTTGCCTCCAAAAGCTGTCGATCCGCGAATGGCTATTGGCGCTGTCTATTACAATTCAGGCGCAGTATGACAGAGTAGAGACGGTAGGAAGAAGATTGTCTAACCACGAGTATTCAAAAATGAAGCGATTCGAAGAACGAACTGTAGTGATCACAGGCGCCAGCCGCGGGATCGGAAAGGGCATCGCCAAGCGGTTTGCCGACGAGGGTGCCAATCTCGTCCTCGCCGCCAACGAGGCGAGTGTCGACGCGGTGGCCGAAGAGTTTAGGTCGTCGGGCGCGAACGCCGTCTCGCATGTGTGCGATGTGACAAACAAATCCGACGTCGAGCGTTTGTATGACCATGCGTTAGCGAAGTTTCGGCCAGATCGACGTCTCGATTCAGAACGCTGGTGTGATCACGATCGCGCGGATTGAGGAGCTGCCAGAGCAAGATTGGGACAAAGGTAATGGCCGTAAATACCAAGGGAGTCTTCCTTTGTTGTCAGGCCGCTGCAATTAGAATGAAGCAGCGAAAATTTGGAAGGATCATAAACACCGGCCTCCGGCCAGGCGCGGCAGGGATTCATTTACACTCCACCACTACGCAGCAAGCAAGTTTGGCGTCATCGGAATTACGCAGAGCCTCGCAAAAGAGTTGGCGGTGGATAACATCACGGTGAACGCATTTTGCCCCGGCATTATCGAGACGCGACATGTGGGCTTATAATGATGCCGCGTGGGGCAAGTTACTCGGGAATTATAAACCAGGCGAACTCATGCAGGAGTGGGTTCAAAATATACCCATGAAACGAGCAGGAAAAGCGGAGGATGTTGCGGGATTGGTCGCGTTCTTAGCCTCGGAGGACGCCGCCTATATCACCGGCCAGACTATCAATGTTGATGGCGGATTGATCATGTCATAACTATGTTAACAGAACGCGAACTTCAACTGAAATCGGTGCAGTATAGAAAGGGTATTCTGGGTATAATCAAAGCGAGCAATTCCGGGCACACGGGTGGGGACCTTTCCTGCATTGATATCCTCAATGTGCTCTACAACCGGATTCTACGGGTGACTCCAGAGACCTTTCACAACCCGGACCACGACTATTATGTTCAAAGCAAAGGGCATTGCGCAGAGGCTCTGTTCATTGTGCTCGCAGATTGCGGTTACTTTCCCCAGAGCGACCTGGAGACCCTAAACCACTTCAAATCTCATTATATTGGGCATCCCACTCGAAAGGTAAACGGTGTCGAACAGAACACGGGTGCGTTGGGTCATGGACTGGCCTTTGCCGTCGGTGTGGCACTGGCCGCTAAGCAAGATCGGAAGGATTATCGGGTTTTCACTCTGCTTGGTGATGGGGAATTAGCCGAGGGTTCGAATTGGGAAGCCGGAATGACTGCCGCGCACTATCGACTCGATAACTTGGTCGCGATTGTTGACCGCAATGGCTTGCAGATCACCGGTTCCACCGAAGACGTCGTCCAGCTTGAGCCGCTTGAAGAGAAATTCGATGCGTTTGGCTTTCGCTGTTCGCCGATGTGATGGCAATGACATCGGTGACTTGTTGCGGACATTTGGGAGCGTGCCATTTACGCCTGGAAAACCAAGTTTGGTTTTAGCGAAAACTCGCAAGGAAGGGAATTAGCTTTATGGATAACGTGGCGAAGTGGCACCACGGCACCCCGAACGACGATGAATTTAGCCGGGCCATGGCAGAACTGGAGGAAGCGGAAGCCGCATTAGCATAATGGAAAAATCACAAGCAAATTTAGAAGTATTCGCGACCACGCTCTTGGAACTGGCTCACCAGGATTCCAATTTGCTGGTGGTGACCAGCGATTCGCGAGGGTCGGGGAAACTCGCGCCGTTTGGCAAGGCAGTCCCGGGGCAGATCGTTGAAGTAGGGATTGCTGAACAAAATCTGGTAGGGGTCGCGGCGGGCCTTGCTGCCGCAGGCAAGATCGTCTTTGCGGTTTCGCCTGGCTGCTTCCTCACTGCGCGAGCGCTCGAACAGATCAAGAACGATATCTGTTACTCGGATCGACCCGTCAAAGTCGTTGGAATCAGCGCGGGGGTGAGTTATGGTGCGCTCGGATCGACCCATCATTCCTTGCACGATTTCGCGGCGTTGCGCGCGATCCACAATATCGTCATCGTCGCGCCGGCGGACAACTTCGAGACACGGGAAGCGGTGCTTGCGGCCGCAAAAGCGTCCGTTCCGATCTATTTGCGATTCGGGAAGAAGGCCATGCCGCATCTTCCGCGGCCATCGCCGACTTTTGAGTTGGGAAAAGCATCCCTTATTCGGCAGGGCAAAGACCTCACATTTCTAGCGCTCCGGCGAGACGGTCGCGCCTGCGTTGGCCGCTGCGGAACTTCTGGCGAAGGAGGGCATCGAGTGCAGAGTCGTCAGCGCCACACAATAAAGCCATTGGACGAAGCCGCAGTGCGCAACGCCGCAACGGAAACGGGAGCAGTGATCACCGTAGAGGAACATAGCGTGAACGGCGGTCTCGGCGAGGCCTGCGCTTCCCTCCTTCTGCAGGAAGGGATTCGCGTTCCCTTCAAGATCGTTGGCTTTCCGGATGAATACACAGTGACCGGAAGTCAGAACGAAATCTTCAAACACTATGGGATCGACGGCCCGGGTCTCGCCGAGGCGGCCCGGCGTCTTTTAGCCAAGAAATAACTCCAGCTTATGAACGAGAGCAACAAAGGCGCTGCTGCTAGCATTCCTCCTCCGCCCCCGCCCACCAGTCGAAGACAAGAAGACTTGGGCCGAGTGGGTTACCGGCGTGGGAGGCCCGTTGATCGGTCTGGTGCTGCTTTGCGTCATCTTCTCACTCACCTCGCGATGTCTTCCTTACATGGCGCAACGCGCTGAACGTGATCGATCAGATTACCGTCCTGGGGATTCTTGCGATCGGCATGACGCGCGGTCGATTGTCATCGGCGGAATCGATCTCTCCGTGGGATCGATTCTTGCCTTTTCCATGATGATGATGGGCTGGCTTCTACCAGTCCGTCGGAGTGCCGCTCGGGCTGGCTATCGTTGCGGGCCTATCTGGTCGGCACCGCCTGCGGCCTCGTTAACGGGCTTCTCATTACCAGGGCGAAGCTGCCGCCCTTCATCGCGACCTCTGACAATGATGTCGGTCGCACGCGGTCTGGCGAACATCATCACCGAAGGCCGCCAGATCGTCGGATTTCCTGAGTGGTTCACCAACCTCTCAACCGTGCGCCACTTTCGGATTTCTCTCAGTAACGGTCGCGATATTCATCGTGCTGTCGATTATCAGCTGGGCGGTTCTACGCTACACGACAATCGGCCGCAGCCTGTATGCCATCGGAGGAGCCCGGAAGTGGCTCGTCTTGCCGGAATCCGCGTCCGAAAACTGGTCATGTCGGTGTACGCCCTGTCGGGACTCTTGTCGGGATTGGCGGCGATCGCACTCGCTTGCCGTCTCAATTCTTCGCAGCCGAGCGCCGGACTCGGTTACGAGCTCGATACAATCGCTGCGGTGGTAATCGGCGGCGCAAGCTTGAACGGCGGCGTCGGCGGAATCCGAGGGACCGTCGTCGGCGTTCTAATTATCTGGCGTTCTACGGAATGGATTGAACCTGAGCGGCGTTTCACCCTTCGTTCAACAAATCGTAATCGGTGTGCGTCATCGCATTGGCGGTGGCCGCGGACACGCTTCGCAGGCTGACTGAGTATGCGCGAAGGTGCGCCGAAGACTGAAATTTATAGAACCAAATCACCCAAACCCTCAAACTCAAAAAACCAACCATGAAAAAATTGTTTCCCTAAACTGAGACTCATTGCCACCGCGATCGCGGTATTCGGGTCCTATGCCAGCTTCTCTTCAACAGCCTTTGCGGAGGAAAAAGAGAAAACCATAGGCTTAGCTGTTGCCAATCTCCAGGCCGATTTTTTCAATCAAATCAAGCAATCTGTCGAACGTGAAGCCAAGGCAAAGGGAGTCAAAGTCGTCACTGTGGATGCGAAAGGCGACGCCGCGACGCAGGTTAGCCAGATTGCAAGACCTGATTACTCGAGGAGTCGATGCGCTAATCTATATCCCCGCAGGCGCCACGGCTGCCGGATACCTAGTGAAAGCGGCGAGGGAGGCGAAAATCCCGGTAGTTGCCGTCGATCGCAATGCTCCCGATGCCCCTGCCGACACGTTCATCGCGACGGACAGCGTCTCTGCGGCACGAACCCTCGGCGAATATGTTGGCAAGGCTACCGGTGGGAAAGGCAAGGTCGCCATTATCCAAGGTCAAGTAGGCACAACGCCAGAACAGGACCGGGACAAGGGCTTTAGCGAAGCCCTTGCGAAGTTCCCCGACCTGAAAGTCGTGGCCAAACAGCCGAGCAACGCGTGGATGCAGGATGAAGGCTTTGCGATTGGGCAGGACATGCTGCAAAGATATCCTGATATCACAGTCTTCTTTGGTCGCGCGGATGCCTTGGCGCTGGGGGCTTCTCAGGCTGTGAAAGTGGCAAACTTGGATCACAAAGTGTTGGTTGTCGGTTTCGACGGTGACGTTGCGGGTCTCAAGGCTGTCGAGAGCGGTGTACTCGACGCGACAATGACACAGAAGGCCCAGGGCATGGGTAAGTTGGCTTTGGACTCCGCGCTCGACCTCGTTGCCGGGAAGGAAGTGCCGAAGGAGCAGCTTCAGGAGGCCGTTCTGACGACGAAAGAAAACGTCGGTCCGTTCATCAAAGAACATCCGTGATTGGTCTTGGGTAGCCAAATGGCAACAACGAATCCAAGTTCTGCAGAGACGCGGGCGGCGCCGCTAAGGCGGCGCTCCCAGGCTATCGGTCCGCGATATCAGCAAGAGCTTTTCGGGCAATCAGGTCCTTTCAGGCATTGATCTGGATATCTATCCTGGCGAGCTTGTCGCTCTGCTTGGTGAGAACGGTGCTGGAAAGTCCACGTTTTCATCGATCATCGCTGGTCTGATTCAGCCCGATGCCGGCACGATGCAGTGGGAAGGGCGTCCCTATGCTCCGACCCGCCCGGGTGACGGGATTGATGCGGGTGTCGTGCTGATCCACCAAGAGATGCGATTGCTGCCGGACCTTACGATTGCGGAGAATGTCTTCGTCGGGCGACTGCCGACGCGTGGTGCAGTCATCGATCGAGAAACAATGAATCGTCGCGCAGCGGAGCAGCTGCATCGCCTCGGTTTGGATATTAAGCCGACGACGCTCGTTCGCACGCTGCGGGTTGCGGCTCAGCAGCAGGTTGAAATAGCCAAAGCGCTAACGCTCAATGCCAAGCTCTTGATTCTGGACGAGCCGACCGCGGCTCTAGGCGGAGAGGAAACGGAACGGCTCTTCGCTCAAATTGATCAGTTGCGAAAGCAGGGAGTGAGCTTCATCTACATCAGCCATCGCTTGGAGGAGATCGCGCTCGCATTGCCGATCGCGTGGCCGTGTTACGCGACGGAAGGCTGGTAGCGACGCACAACACCGCCCAAGTGCCAGTGGATACGCTGCTCGAGAATATGGTGGGGCGGAATGTTGGCCGACTCTTCCCTAAGATCGAAAAACCCGCGGAAAAGGAGGTTCTGCGTGTGGACGGACTAACCTCGCCAAATGGTTCTTTCCAGGACGTTAGCTTTACGGTCAATGCTGGCGAAGTGTTCGGAATAGCGGGTATCGTCGGCGCCGGGCCGCACGGAATTGGTTCGCGCAATCACTGGAGCCGATCCCATCAGTTCGGGCTCGATCACCATTGATGGACGTGAAGTGCGGATCAAGACACCAAGCGACGCGATCGATGCGGGGCTCGTCCTTGTGCCCGAAGACCGGAAAGCGCAGGGTGTCGTCCTGGCGCATACCATTGCGAGCAATCTGGCGCTCGGAAACTTCGATCGCTCTGCGCGCGCAATGGCGTTATCTTTCCGCGCAATGTTCAGACCTTTGCCGTGGACGCTATCAAGCGTCTTGGTGTGAAGGGGAAAGCCAATCAGCTAGTTCGTTATCTTTCCGGAGGAAATCAGCAGAAAGTCGTAATCGCCCGCTGGATCTCGCGCTCCCCGAAAGTATTCATCCTCGATGAACCGACCCGAGGAATCGACATGGGCGCACGAGCCGCAATCTACGAAACGATCACTTCTCTCGCGCGATCCGGCATGGCGGTCATCGTTGTCAGCTCAGATCTCGAAGAAGTGATGGGGCTTTCGCATCGGGTTCTCGTCCTAGCTCGCGGCCGAAATCATGGGGATTCTTGAAGGCCCCGAGGTAACCAACGTCGCCATCATGGAACTGGCAACTGCCTAAGCGTGGAGGCTACGTGCCACGCTCTCAATCTAATCGACTAAACTATGAACTTATTCAGTCTCGAAGGAAAAATCGCGTTTGTAACGGGGGCGGGCAGCGGCATCGGTCAGCGCATCGCGGTGGGCTTAGCGGAAGCGGGAGCATCCGTCGGATGCTTCGATCTTGCCTCGAGCAGCAGCGGTCTCAACGAAACCGTCACAAGAGAATCGAAGGCGCTGGCCAGTCGCGGGCTCAGTCCTCACTGGGGACGTGACGAAGCCAGACAAGTCTCGCCGCGGCGATTTCCGACCCTTGAGAAAGAGCTCGGTCCGCTGTCGGTGGCGGCCAACTGCGCTGGAGTCGCGAACGCGGCTCCCGCCGAAGAGATGCCCCTTGCCCAGTGGCAGCGAGGTCTTCGATATCAATACGCACCGGTGTCTTTCTCTCCTGTCAGGCAGAAGCCAGGTCATGCTGCCGCGCAAAGCAAGGTTCGATCGTCAATATCGCTTCGATGTCCGGCACGATCGTAAATCGCGGCATTCTCCAGGTGCATTACAACGCTTCGAAGGCGGCGGTGATCCATCTGACCAAGAGCCTTCGCCATGGAGTGGTGCGCCATCGGGCATACGCGTCAATGCGATCAAGTCCCGGCTATACGGCAACTCCGATGAATGCTGCGGCCGGAAGTCGCCGAGCAGGTCAAGCAGTTTGAAGCCGACACCCCGATGGGACGCATGGCAACGGTCGATGAGATGGTCGGTCCAGCCGTGTTCCTCTCCAGCCAGGCAGCCTCCTTTTGCACGGGCATCGACCTCATCGTCGATGGCGGCTTCGTCTGCTGGTGACGGAAAGGTCAGCTTATAAATCCGCAGATTACACGGATTGAAGCAGATGGAGACGAGCCGAGAGCGCAGGCTAGTCACTTTGCAGAGGCCCTTGCCGTCAAGGGCCGGCGGCTTTCGCGATTGGACTAACGCCGCTTCAGCCGACCGCCGATCGGTTCGAGACGCCACTACTAAGCTATCCGCGGACGATTTGAACATCCCCATGCTAAGATATGCCGGAGATTTTGTCTTAGCCATTGACCAGGGAACGTCGAACACCAAGGCGATCGTTATCGATCGTCAAGCGAAGATCGTGGCGAAGGCCTCTGTGCCGATGGAAATTGCCTTTCCGCAGCCTGGCTGGGTGGAGCAGGATCCGCTCGCCATCTGGAAGGCGGTCCAGACCGTCGTCGATGGCTGCCTCGAGCCAAGTCTCTTCGGACAGACTCACAGGCGATCGGAATTTCCAATCAGCGCGAGACAATCCTTGCGTGGGATCGCTCGAGCGGACAACCGCTTGGACCGGCTGTAATCTGGCAATGCCGCCGCACGGCAGACTTTTGTCAGCACCTTCGCGAGCAAGGCTCTGGAGCCGTTTCTTCGGGAACGAACTGGGCTGACCGTCGACCCGCTTTTTCTCAGCAAGCAAAGGTCGGTGGCTTCTTAAGCAGATCGAGGCCTATGGGCCGAGTCGGCAGACGATGTCTGCCTGCGGCACCGTTGATAGCTGGCTTCTTTGGAACCTCACCGGCGGCAAGGTTCATGCCACCGACTTCAGCAACGCCGCACGCACACAGCTTTTCAACCTGCGGACAGCGCTCATGGGACGATGAACTCGCTGAAGCTTTTCGAGATTCCCGGCTCATCTGCCCTGCCCCAGATTTTGCCGTCCTCGGGAATATTCGCGGAAACAGAACCGTCAGGGTCGTCTCAGGTGCGGGCATTCCGATCGCCAGCATGATTGGCGACTCGCATGCCGCGCTCTTCGGGCAGTGCGGATTTCTACCGGGCTCGATCAAGGCAACATACGGCACGGGCTCCTCGCTGATGACGCCGATTCAGGAGCTGCGAATTTCCGAACCGCGGTCTCTCCTCCACCGTCGCGTGGGGACTCAGAGAAATCACCTATGCCTTGGAAGGCAACATTTCAGTGACCGGCTCCGCCGTGCAGTGGTTCGGTCAGTTTCTCGGCGCCGAGGAACCGGCGCAAGACGGGTCGCGACGCTCGCCCAAGAGGTAGACCGACACCGCTGGAGTTTACGTCGTGCCGGCGTTTGTTGGACTCGGCGCCCCGCACTGGGATGAGGCGGCGCGAGGAATGATCTGCGGAATGACCCGCGGCACCACGCCGAGCGCACGTTGCCCGGGCCGTCATCGAGTCGATCGCCTACCAAGTGCGCGATGTCTTCGATGCGATGCAAGAGGACGCGGGAATTACGCTTCGTTCCCTCCTGGCCGACGGGGGCGCCACCCGCAATGATCAGTTGATGCAATTTCAGGCCGACATTCTCAACTGTCCGGTCTTGCGAAACTCCTCGCCGGAAGTTTCTCCGCTTGGAGCAGCCTTCTTGGCGGGTCTGGCAACCGGATTTCTGGTCAGACCTCGACGAGGTCGCCGCCTTGCCCCGGGAGTTCGAACGGTTTGAACCCGAATATGCCGGACTCTCAACGCGCCGAGCTTTATGCCGGATGGCAAGCGGCGGTGGCACGAGCCAAGAGCTAGGGCAAATGCAGAAATAAATTTCCGGAAGGCCCAATCCTGGCGGACGCAAGCGCGAGCGCACCGAGTTCGAGCAGGCTTTCCGGCGAGCAACTGCCTCGCATTTGCTAAAGTTTTTCTGGAGTGCCAAGCTCGCAAGGCCGATAGTTTTGGCAAAAACTCCCCAATAAGAGAGAGGAGTAATGATGGAAATTACAACGACCATCGGATCAATTCTGGATCGAAAAGGCGTCACCGTATGGTCCGTCTCACCAAATGACACCGTCTTCGAGGCAATCTCGACGATGGCAGAAAGAATGTCGGCGCTCTGCCGGTTCTGGAGGGGCGACCGTCTGGTTGGCATGGTTTCCGAACGTGACTACGCACGCAAAGTGATCCTGCTCGGACGTGGCTCGCGCGAGAGACGACGGTCGCCGAAATTATGACCAGCAATGTCAGGACAGTACGCTTGGATGACTCTGTCCAAGCCTGTCTGCAGCTGATGACCGAGAATAGAATCCGGCATCTTCCCGTCATGGTGGAAGGCAAGCTGGCGGGCATCATTTCGATCGGAGATTGCGTCAACTGGATCATAAGCGCCCAGACCGCTGCGATTGATGATCTCGAGCGATTTGTTACCGGCGCCTATCCCGGATAAAGACGATTGCACTGAGCCGGTCAGCGGAAATACCGTGCCCGGCCTTGATGGCGGGTATTTCACGCGGCGTGAAATATCCGGGTTTAGAGCGGGGTTAGAGCAAATGTTTGCTCATCGAATCGTCGCGTGATGCTGGGCAGCCACTGCAGGTGCTGACCGGTCACTTCGCAAAATCGGACCCGAGAGATAGTCGTGCAATGAGCTTGAACTGGGGCGCCCTCGCCGATAGTGCAGAATTGCTGCCCTCCCCCGGCTCGAGAGTGCTGGGCAGCCACTATGTCTTACGCGAATGTGTCATTAAAGCGCCGCCCGTTTGGTGAGACCATGCGGCGTGACGCGTGGTGGGCGCAACCGTTGTTCGTATTTCTGGGGCTCTCGACTTTCCTTGTGTACTCGACTTGGGCGGCATTTCAGGGGACTCACTATTGGCGTCGATCAAAACGGCGCGAATTATCTTTCACCGTTCTATTCACCGGAAATTTTCGGCAGCTCGCCGCACGCAATTTTTGGTCCGAAGGGTGACTGGTGGCCATCGTGGTTATTGTTCTCACCGGCCCTTTTGGTTCTGTGGGCGCCGGCGGGTTTTCGGCTCACTTGTTACTACTACCGCGGCGCCTACTACAAAGCGTTTTGGGCCGATCCGCCCGCCTGCGCTGTCGGCGAGCCGCGAAAGGGATATCTGGGCGAAAATTCCTTTCCGCTCATCATGCAGAACGTCCACCGCTACTTCCTTTACCTTGCGCTGCTGTTCATTCTCATTCTCGCGCACGACGCCTGGAACGCGATGTGGTTCGCGGAAGCGTCTGGTTCGAAACGTTTCGGCATTGGCGTTGGAACGATTGTGCTCACGCTGAACGTCATTTTACTGGGCGGCTACACGTTTGGCTGTCACTCGCTGCGCCATTTGATCGGCGGTTTCCTGGATGAGATTTCCGAAGGCGCCCGTATGCGCCAAAGGTTACTCTTGCGTGAGTTGCCTGAACCGCCGCCATATGCTCTGGGCGTGGATGAGTTTGTTCTGGGTCGGTTTCAGCGACCTCTATGTTCGCCTGTGCTCGATGGGCATCTGGCACGATTGGAAGATCTTGTAACGATGAATCGTTGAACCGTTGCATCGCGATTTTTGCTTCAACGCTCAACCCTCAACGCTTCGGCGAATCACGTGGCCAATTACGAAACTCTCGAATACGACGTGCTCATCATCGGCGCGGGCGGTGCGGGACTGCGCGCTGCCATTGAAGCCTCGGCTGCTGGCGTCAAGGTCGGCTTGATCTGCAAGTCGCTCCTCGGCAAGGCGCACACGGTGATGGCCGAAGGCGGCATGGCCGCAGCCCTGGCCAACGTGGATGACCGCGACAACTGGAAGGTCCACTTCGCCGACACGATGCGCGGCGGCCAGTACGTCAACAACTGGCGCATGGCCGAACTGCACGCCAAGGAAGCGCCCGACCGCGTCCGCGAGCTCGAAGCCTGGGGCGCGGTGTTCGATCGCACTGCCGATGGGACGAATTCTTCAGCGCAATTTCGGCGGCCACCGCTATCCGCGACTCGCCCACGTCGGCGACCGCACCGGCCTGGAATTGATCCGCACGCTGCAGGACCACGGCATCCATCAGGGCATCGAAGTCCACATGGAGCACACGATCGTCACGCTGCTCAAGGACGGCGACCGCGTTGTCGGCGCGTTCGGCTACGACCGCGAGCGCGGACGATTCAAGGTTTTCAAGGCGAAAGCCATCGTGCTGGCCACCGGCGGCATTGGTCGCGCCTATAAAATCACCAGCAACTCCTGGGAATACACCGGCGACGGCCAGTCGCTGGCCTATCATGCCGGCGCGGAATTGATTGACATGGAGTTCGTGCAATTTCATCCGACCGGCATGGTCTGGCCGCCCAGCGTCATGGGCATCCTCGTCACCGAAGGCGTGCGCGGCGAAGGCGGCGTCCTGCGCAACAAGGACGGCAAGCGGTTCATGTTCGCCGATATTCCCGAGAACTATAAATCGCAAACCGCCGACAACCCGGAAGAAGGGTGGCGTTACACGCAGGGTGACAAAAATGCCCGCGCGTCCACCCGAGCTTCTCACGCGCGATCATGTCGCGCGCTGCATCGTGCGACGAAGTCAAAGCCGGCCGCGGCAGTCCGCACGGCGGCGTGTTTCTCGACATTGCGTGGATCAAGGAAAAGCTCCCGAACGCGGCCGAGCACATCAAGAAGAAGCTGCCGAGCATGTATCACCAATTCATGCAGCTCGCCAACCTCGACATCACCAAGGAGCCGATGGAAGTCGGCCCGACGACGCACTACATTATGGGCGGCGTGCGGGTGGACGCCGAGACTCAAATGTCGAACGTGCCCGGACTGTTCGCCGCGGGCGAAGTGGCCGCCGGATTGCACGGCGCGAACCGGCTGGGCGGAAATTCGTTGTCCGACCTGCTCGTATTCGGCAAACGCGCGGGCGAATTCGCCGCGAAATTTTGCCAGGAACACGACGCAGGTCAGATCCATGATGGCCAAATTGAGGAAGCCGCTCGTGAGGCGCTGGAACCGTTCGAGCGCGCCGCAAGAGCAACCGGCAACGCGGAGGGCCCTTACCAGGTGCAAATAGATTTGCAGGAAATGATGCAAAGCCTCGTCGGCATCGTGCGGCGCGAAGAGGAGATGGTTCGCGCGCTCGACGGACTGGGCAAGCTTTGGGAACGTTCACAAAATCGTCGCTGTACATGGCCATCGCGAATATAACCCCGGCTGGCACACGGCGATTGATCTGAAACATCTGCTCACAGTTTCGAAGCCATCACGCGCTCGGCGCCTCGAGCGCAAAGGAGAGCCGCGGCGGACATTTCCGCGATGATTTTCCAAACAAGGACGCGGCGAGCGGCAAAATGAACATCGTTCTGCGCAAAGATGCGGACGGCTCGATGCGAGGTCGCGGCGCGAACCAATTCCCCGAAATGCAGGAACACCTGAAGCAAGTCATCGAAGAGATGGAATGAAAACGGCGGTTTTCAAAATCTGGCGCGGCGACGCGAACGGCGGAAGCTTCGTGGACTATACGACGGAAGTTTCCGAGGGTATGGTCGTGCTCGATGCCGTCCACGAGATTCAAGCGACGCAGGCCAATGACCTCGCCTGCCGGTGGAATTGCAAAGCGGGCAAATGCGGTTCCTGCTCGGCGGAAATTAATGGCATGCCGAAGCTCATGTGCATGACGCGGCTCGACGAGTTGCCGCTCGACAAACCCGTGACCATCGAGCCGATGAAAGCGTTTCCCGCATCCGCGATTTGGTGACGGATGTTTCGTGGAATTTCCGCGTGAAGAAAAAGATCAAGAAGTTCAAGCCGCGCCCGCCCGACGCGCCGGACGGCACCTGGCGCATGGCGCAGGCGGACATCGACCGCGTCCAGGAATTTCGCAAGTGCATCGAATGCTTCCTGTGCCAGGATGTCTGTCACGTGCTGCGCGACCATCACAAGCACGAGGAATTCATCGGCCCGCGATTTTTCGTTTTTGCCGCCGCGCTGGAAATGCACCCGCTCGACACCGAAGACCGGCTATCAGAATTGAAGCAGGCCGGCGGCATCGGCTACTGCAACATCACCAAGTGCTGCACCAAAGTCTGTCCCGAAAACATCACCATCACCGACAACGCGATTATTCCGCTGAAGGAGCGCGTAGTTGACGAGTTTTACGATCCACTGCGCTCGTTGCTGAAACTGTTTCGCCCAAAAACCTGAAAGGAGAAAAACCATGTTTGAACTCAAGCGACTTTCCAAAGACGCCATCCCGGCGGCACTTGGACAAAGCCTTACGCTACCGCTTGCTCAACGAACCGGCTGAGGCCGAAAGTATCTGTCGCGATGTGTTGAGCATCGATCCGGATAACCAGCAGGCGTTGGTCACTCTGCTGCTGGCTCTGACCGACCGCTTCGACGAAGGCTACGCAGTGGGCGCCACGCAGGCCCAGGAAGTTCTGTCTCGTCTCGCGCGATGCAGTACGAGCGGGCCTATTACGCCGGCATCATCTGCGAGCGCCAGGCCAAGGCGCGGCTGCATCAGGGCCATCCCGGCGCCGGCCATGATGCCTACGAATTCCTGAAGTGAAGCGATGAGCTGGTTCGAAAAGGCCGAAACCCTTCGTCCGCCCAAAAACGACGATGCACTCCTTCACTGGAACACTTGCGCCCGTATCATCATGGGCAACGGGCTCACGCCCGGATACGAGGAGAAGGTCGACTCCTCTCTTCGAGTAGGCCCATCTTGCTAATCACTTGCCGCTGCGGATTCGTCCTCCGCGCATATAACCCTGCATATGCCTTGGTCGTCCTCACCCTGGCGACAAAGCTTACGCACTCTTGCGCCACCAGTAAAGCGGGCTAAGGACGCAGGTCTCGCGCTGGGCGATCCCAAAGGTTAATACCGCCTTCCTGCGCGTACGCGTCGATGGAGGCAAGTTCCGCCTGAGAAAAGTCCAGATTCGTTGAGCGCGGCAACGTTCTCCCGAACCTGCTCGGACCGGCTCGCACCGATGAGACGCGGAGGTGACGCGCGGATCGCGCAACACCAAGCCAGGGCCATCTGAGCGAGGCTCTGGCCCCGCGCATTTGCGATCTCGTTCAACGCCCGGATTCGGGATCAAATTTTCCTCACTAAGATGACTTTCCTTCAACGAATCCCCGCCGGCCTGCTTGATGGCGCGCATCGTCTGGATACGCCATGCAGGTACTTGCCAGTCAAGAGCCCTTGAGCGAGCGGGGTGAAGGCAATGCAGCCAATGCCTTCTTTTTCCAGAGTGTCGAGCAGTTCTCCCTCGATCCAGCGGTTGAGCATGTTGTGCGAGGTTGATGGATCAGGCAAGGAAGCTTCCCATTCCCTTAGCAATCTTCGCCATCTCACGCGTTTTGCCGGCCGAATATGAAGAAACTGCCAACATACAGCGCCTTGCCATGCTGCGACGGCCGTCGCAAGCGCGGAAGCCGTCTCCTCAAGGGAGTATCGACATCGAAGCGATGCGAGTAAAAGATATCGACATAGTCCACGCCCATGCGCTGGAGGCTTTGATCCAGGCTTGCCGTGCTGACGTATTTCCGTGAACCACCGCCTTGTCCGTAGGGTCCCGGCCACATCTCCCATCCCGCCTTGGTTGGAAATGATCAATTCGTCTCGATATGACGCAAAGTCCTCGCGCAACAATCGCCCGAAAGTGAGCTCTGCGCTTCCTGGAGGGGGGCCATAGTTATTCGCGAGGTCGAAATGCGTGATCCCGAGGTCAAACGCCGTGCGTAAGATTTCCCGCTGCTTTTCGATGGGTGTCGTGTCGCCAAAGTTATGCCACAAGCCAAGTGATAAGGCAGGCAACTTTGAGTCCCGCTGCGTCCACAGACTCGATAGACCATTTCAGAATAGCGATTTGAGTTTGCCAGGTAATTCATGATTCCGCCTTTCTTTCATTCGTCGGCACTCTTCGGGCGGTCCAACCGCCGTCGATCATCAATCCACTGCGTTGGTTTCATGATTGGTCTTGGTGGAATCCTTAGTGTAGCATTGACATTCAGAAGGTGACGCCCATCTGGGCGCCAAGGACGAGGGGCGTTGGGAATGCGGTTGGTGCCACCTGGATTGATGACCCACTGAAGGTCGGGCTGGACGAACGCGAACTTCGTCAGTTGAATCTTGTAGTTCCATTCGAAGACCAGTTCGTAATCCGGATATCCTTCGCCGGCACTCTGCGACGGTGCGGGCGAAGTTGCGGCTGAATTTACCATAGACGATTCCAAAGCAGGCTGTAATCGTCGCCTCGTGTGGGAATGAGGCCCCGGTAAACAAGGCCGCCATTTACCTCGAAAGGGCAGTTTCGCAATGTTCTGCTGCGGGGAGAGAACAATAGCGGACCAGATCGTCAGACCTTGATCGCTGCCGGGCGCCTCTGGTAAGATCATCTGGTCGGCATGCCAGTAGAACCCGTACGAATTTGTCGCCGTTTCCTTGGTGCCAAACTGTGCGGAAGTTCCACGGTGACCAATAGGCGCCAAACCAGTAGTGGCCCGGGAGACCCTTCAGTTCGGACACTCTCGTAATAAGCTGCTTTGGCTGACCTGGCAGCCACGACCGATTTTCCGCCCGGCGGTCGCTTTCGCCTTCGTCTCGCGGGAACAGGGCGCTTGAAAAATTCCGGCGTCCACCCGATCTGGCTGATGAGGAGGATGCTATCGTTCGAGCGCATGCTCCAACCGAGGCCGTGGTAATTTCGATTGAAGATGCGGTCCGACACCTGATAGATCGCCGAGCCATCGCATTGCATTCCGGCGTCGGCTCAACGCCGCACCCGCGCCGCCCACACCGCCCAGGGATACGCCGAGAACTGCGTGTTCACGGGAAGGGCCTGCGGGTTGCCGTCGATGCCGTTGTTCATGTAGAGCCAGTAAATCGGCGTGAGAGGCGAACTCATCCCCGGTCGCGAAGCGTCCGATCTTGATCGAAATCTTTTCGTCCCAAAGCTTTTGTTCGAGGTGGAGCGCGTAAAACATGACCGCCGATCCGCCGAAACACCTGCTGGACGGTGAACTGGTTACCGATGTTTTTCTCCGAAAGGCTGCTCCCGTCCCGGTTCAGGCCGCTCACGGTGAATTTTCCCCTTTCCAGCCGATCAATTCTTCAAGGTCCAAAGCGAGTTCAAAACCGATGTTGTCGCAATAGGTAAAGCCGGCGCTTTTTCCTCCGACCGGGTTTCCGGCGAGATTGCTTAGGTAGTTGGCGTTGATGCTCACTCCCTCATCATAGAAGGTGTTTCGAGGACCTCCCCAATCTCCGGTGAGTTCCCCGCTATTCCACCAATCAGGCGATCTCATCATCGACATGTATCTGGTGGGATGTGAATAAGAGGTGCCGGATGAATCGGAACCGCGGCCTGGGCCGCCGCAAACTGCAAGCACAGTGCCCCAGGCGATGTGAAGGAGGAGTTGTCTTCATTGCTGCGGATATCAATCACAAGCGAAATCACGCAATGGCAACGATTCGTTTGATCTTCAGAAGGCTTAGGGATGGTGCGGCCCGCGGCTTGACGGTCTCAAGCCTGCTGGAGAGTATCCGCCACTGTGGAGCTGCGTTACGATTTTGCCAGCGACAATACGGCCGGGCTTTGCCCTGAAGCGCTGACGGCCCTCAGTCGAGGCGAGCGAAGGATGCTGTCCGTCTTACGGAGATGACGCTCATACCGCCCGCGCGACCGACATGATTCGCGAGATCTTCGAAACGGATTGTGACGTGTATTTCGTTTTTAATGGAACGGCGGCCAACTCTCTTGCGCTGGCTTCGATGTGCCGCAGCTATCACAGCGTGGTATGCCACGAGACCTCCCATATCGAGACTGATGAGTGCGGGGCTCCGGAGTTCTTTTCCAATGGAACAAAGATTCTTCTGACCTCCGGTCCCGACGGAAAACTCGATATGCTCCGGACATCGAAAGATGATCCTGAAGCGGTCCGACATCCATTATCCCAAACCGCGAGGTGGTCAGCCTCACACAGCCTACCGAGCTCGGCTGCCTCTACTCAACCGAGGAGATTCGCGAGATTGCGGGTCTGGCGCGCTTTCACGGCTTGCGCGTGCACATGGATGGCGCGCGTTTTGCGAATGCCGCGGCCGCCTTTGGCGTCTCGCCTGCCGAGCTTACGTGGCGCGCGGGCGTGGACGTGCTTTGCTTTGGGGGAATCAAGCCCGGTATCAGCCTTAGCGAAGCAGTCGTCTTCTTTGACCGTGAGCTGTCGGAGGAGTTCGACTATCGCTGCAAACAAGGCGGGCAGCTCGCCTCGAAGATGCGTTTCTCCTCCGCGCCTTGGGCGGCCTGCCTTCAGAATGGCGTCTGGTTGCGCTAACGCAGAAAATGCAAATCGAACCGCCCGGCTCCTGGCCGACCGACTTGAAAGAGATTCCTGGCGTCGAAATTGCGCGCCCTGTCGCGGCCAATGCGGTCTTTGCCGTTCTCTCTCCGGAGGTACAGACTCGTTTGCAGAAAGCGGGCTGGAGGTATTATGAATTCATTGGAGGCGCCGCGCGGTTGATGACTTCATGGCACACTTCCGACGAAGACGTTTTTGCGTTGGTTGCCAGCGCAGCCTGTCGGACTTCGAATGAAGCCGAAGTTTGAAGCATGAGAAATCGTCGAAAACATGAACCCGCCCTTTCGGACAGGCTGCTGCGAACTCCGCTTCGCGGAGAAAGTAACACGGATTTTGGTCCTTCTCGGCACGAAGCTGCCGATTTTAGCAGGATGTCGAGCGGTTGGCCCTCATTGCACGATGAGTTTTCGAGGAGAAATTCCACTCGGACTTCCAAGTCCGAGAGCCTGCTAGTGGAAGCTCGAAGAAGCGATGCCTTCACGAAGTCCGCGCGAGCGCTTGGTGCGGCGCAGCTTCTTCGTCCGCGAATATTCTCAGTCTTAGCATGTCGAGGGCTAGCTGGCTGGCAAGCTGTTTAAAGGTTTCGCGGTCCGTGGGAAAAATCTCGCTTTCGGCATTCGGTTTGAACGCCGCGTTCGGTCAGGGCGACGAACACGGTTCCAGTTGGTTTTTCAGGTGTGCCACCTGACGGACCGGCGATGCCAGTAATGCCGATGCCAAAGTCGGCACCGGCTTTCGCCGCCGCTCCTTCGGCCATTGCGCGCGCGACCGGTTCGCTGACAGCTCCGTATGTCAAGATGAAGATCTTCGGGCACACCGACGCTGCGGATTTTGGCATCGTTTGAATAAGTGACGAAACCTTCGAGAAGGACAAGGGAAGCGCCCGGGACGTTTGTGATCCGATTTGCAAGCAGTCCTCCGGTGCAGGATTCGGCGAGCGGCGAGTGTCTTCTGCAACTTGGTGAGCCGATTGACGACGACCTCCTCAATGAGATCGCCGCTCGTGGAGACGAGGTGTCTGCCGAGCGCTTCGAGCACACGCGGTTCGACTCTCCTCGATGCACGGCACGAGGCGCAATCAATCGAAAGTCGACTTCGTTAGGACGCGCGCAATAGCCCACCTCGATATCGCCGCGCAGACTGAGCTCCATTCCAATGAGCTCCTCGACCGACGCTTTCTCCCAGTCCGACAATGTGATAGTTCCGGTATTCCTGGTCGTTGGGAGATCTCCGCGAATGCGTCGAAGCATGGGGTCGAACGTGGCTCTCAAACATCGGCTTCAATTCACGAGGCGGGCCGGGCAACAGAAAGAGATGCGGCGTGGAAAGCGCGGGAGTCAGAACGGGCGGTATGTAAAGCCCGGGGGCGGTGCCGTGAGCGTTCGGAAGCACGGTGGCGCCTTCAGGAACCATCGCCTGGCGAAGCATGCGCTCGCGCAAGAGAATGTCTCCTGCGCGCGAGCCGTTCTCGGATGTCGCGGGCAACCGTCTCGTCGATCACCAGGCGAAAGCCGAGCAACTCCGCGGTGATTTCACGCGTCACGTCATCCGTCGTCGGTCCGAGGCCGCCGTGTGACCAATAAGGATGTCGCAGCGTGCCGAAAGGCATCGAGCAGCGCCTCGCGAATGGCCGCGTCCGTCCGGAATGGTCGTTTGTCTCGCCAATCCGCAGTCCGAGCGGGAAAAGTTGCTGACCGAAATAGGCAAGGTGGGTGTTTGTGACGCTGCCAAGCAGCAGCTCGGTGCCAGTGTTAAGGACCTCGACGTTCACAAGGCGCGTTGGTCTTCTCGCATACTCCGGTTATTGCTGTCGCACCGATAGATTGGCGGCGCGAGCGATAGGCGGAGCGTGCGCGAAAGAAAATTCACCGTTCTCGCGAAAGAGCCTTGATCCAGGCGTTGACTCGGGTGTGCTTGTCGAGGTCCTTTCGCAGATCGTAAACATAGAGAAGATTTGCAAGCACCCGCAAGCAGGATCTGTCGCGGCGTCGCGGCTTCGAGATGCACGGCGCGCAAGCTGCAGGTTTTGGCGGGCAAGAATCTCCTCGCAGTCTGCCTTCGCTAAGATCCGCCCTTTGTGAAAAGGGTCGAAAAGCACTTCTCCATGCCGGGCGATGAAGTGTCCGGGCAGATTGATGCCCATCGACCTTCATTCCGGCACGACCGGCGACCATGCGGTAAAGAATCGCGAGCGTAATGGGGATGCCCATTCGCGTTTCAATGACATGCGGCAACAGCGAATTGCGCTCGCTGTAATAGTCGTCGGTGTTCCCGCGAAAGCACAACTCGTCGGCCATAAAATCGGCCAGGGCCTGTGCGCGTTGACGGTTGCTCACGGTCCCTGAAATCTTCACCAGGAACTGGCGGCCCCATTGATTGACCCTGTGCTCGAACGATTCGATATCGACGGAAGGGATCAAGGGTGTGGGCAAGCATCCAGCAGGCTCTTTCCAGATCGTTGTCGTCGTTGAAGAAGTGGCACAAGAGGAGGAACTCTTCGTCGGCGCCCTGGCAGGCGATCTCAGCCAGCACGTCGCGGGCGTGACGGCGAGACTCGTCTCGTCATCCATTTGCGCAAGGTCGCGCAGTCCCGAGATCCACTCCTCTCCACCAGAGCGCCAGCTGCTCCTTCACCATGTCGCACTGTTTCCGGATCGTCGTCCTGGAGCAGGCGCACGATGGCGTCACGTTGCGCAAACATCGCGGTTATTCTGTATCCCGAAAGTGCATGGAGCGCAAGCCACTGGGCGCATCTTCAAAGTCAGAGTCGGTCCGGATATGGAGTGGGCTGTTCATACGACGATCCTCGAGTTCGCTCTCACGGCAGAGCGAAGTATTTATCCTGGCTGCGCCTCAACCGCCTCGACCTCGCCGGGGCGACAGCGGATGGAGATAGCAATAGGCCGACAGCAGACCGCACAGTCCTCGATTGTGGAGTAAGACCCACCTTCCGTATCGGCTTCGATGGTGAAGGATGATCCGCAGATACGGGCAGATCAACCTCGATGTCCTCGATCAAGTTCATCTCAGGTGGACTTCCAGTCACGAATTTACACGCGACTCTTCGGCTTGCAAACGGCGCGCGTTGCGCTCAGACGCAAATCAAGCTTCAGCGTGACGCGTTTCGCATCGCTCCAAAGACTTTTCGAGAGAGTAAAATTCGCGCTTCTCGCCTTGGAAAAGGTGAACGATCACGTCGCCGTAATCGAGGATGATCCACTGGCTTGCCGGGTAGCCATCCTCCGAAATCGGTGTGCGTCCGAATCGCTCTCTGACCTGTTCACGCATCGAGCTGGAAATGGCTTTGAGCTGCGGCTCCGACGTCGCCGAGCAGATGCACGAAGTAGTCGGTAAACGTGGATATGCCGCGCAGGTCGAGGACGACGATGTCGCCGGCTTTCTTGTCAGCCGCGGCCACGGCGCAAGCGCGGGCACAGCGTCTCGCCGTCAGTCATCGCGGTAGAGCCCGAGCTTTGCGATCACTTCGCAGGCGGGCAGGGGCACCATGTAGCGCACGGAGAGTCCACGGGCAACGCGATTGCGAATCTCCGTAGAGGAAATCTCGATGTGCCGGCGTGATGGTTGGAAATTCGGAGAGGAATGGCATCCCAGCGCGCGAGAGCACGACGAACTGCGCCGACTCGCGGAGCTTATGGCAATGTCCTTCCAGGTGTCGAGTTCAGGCAAGATTGTCGTCGCCGATGAAAGTAGTAGAGTTTCGCGCCGGGGATGGCGTTCGCGAAACGAGCTGGACGGTATCGACTGTGAACGAGGGTCCCTCGCGCTCGATTTCGCAGGCGATCCATTTCGAAGCGCGGCTCGTCGGCGATTGCGGCGGCAGAGCATCTGGCACCGTGCTTCCGGCGGCGCAGGAGGACGGTCGAGCTTGTGCGGGGAAATGCGTGCGGGCAGGAAGATCACCTTGTCCAATTCCAGGCGCTCCATGGCATCGCGCGCGAGGATGAGGTGTCCATTGTGAATGGGATCGAAGCTGCCGCCGTAGAGGCCAATCTTTTCATTTGGTTTCGACACGTGGTTGTGTATTCACGCACTTATGCCATCGAGCGATCCGGGTCAACTCTTGCTCGTCGGCGTTCCGGGCCCTGCGCTGGACGCCGCGGCGGCCGACCTTTTCCGAAGTCTCCAGCCGGGAGGATTCATCCTCTTTGCGACGCAATATCAAGACGCCGGCGCAGCTGCGCAAGCTGATCGACGATCTCCGCGATTTGAGTCGAGGTCGAACCCATCATCACAATCGATCAGGAAGGCGGCAGGGTTTCGCGCCTGAAGCTTATTGGCAACGAGCCTCCTAACGCCCGGCAGCTCCGCGACAAGGGCGACATCGCGCTCTCATTCGCAGGCATGGCGACATCACCGGACGCCTGCTTACGCCTCTTCGGCTTCAATCTCGATCTCTGCCCGGTGTCTTGACATTTCCTTCGATGACGAAGCCGATAACTCCCTGCACAGGCCGCTGTTACGGACGCATCGGCGGCAGAAGTTATCGAAAACGGCCAGCGCTTTCAACGCCGCGCTGCGGGCGACCGGAGTTCTGAGTTGCGGCAAACATTTCCCCGGCTACGCCTGCGCTGCCCTTGATCCGCATCACGAACTTCCGGTCATCGTGCGCTCGCGCGAGGCGATGGAGGAACATGAACTCGCCGTCTTCCGCGAGTTCGCCGGCAAGGTCGATAGCATGATGATCGCGCATATCAGCATCTCGGGCCTGGATCCCGGCGAATCTGCCTGCCTCGCTTTCTCCGACTCTTATCAAGCGGCCTTTTGCGCGAAGACATGGGTTTCGATGGGCTGATCATGACTGACGACCTCGACATGGGCGCCATCCTCAACCACTACGGCTTTGAAGAGACCATCAGAAGAGGGCGTCGCGGCCGGAAATGACCTGCTGATGATCTGCCACCGTATCGAGCTTGCGGCCCAGGCCAAGAACGTGCTGGAAGGCCTGCCCGCCGTAGAAATCGAATCCGCCCTCGCCAGCGTTGCAAGATTCAAATCACGCCTCGTTCCTCCGGATGCGTTCAGTGAAGCGGCTTCCTCGCGCTGGATGCGGAAATCTGGGACTTGCGCGTTTCGACCTTGGGCGCGCAGATGCGCCGCGCAGCGAAGCCCAGAGGACGGCAAGCGTTCGCCTGTCGAACTCCACTTACTGGAACAGCATCGCGAGCAGCGGCCGCGGAAATACGCCAGAGAGATGATTCCGGCGCAGAACAGCGCGATTAGAAATTTGCTCGAGCCTGGCACGGGAATCGCCGGACGCGCCGTCGGGCGCGGGCTGCCAATACATGGCGCGCACCACTTTCAGATAATAGTAAAAGCCGCTGGCGACGGTGACGGCGCCGATCGACGATGAGGAGGTATTGGTGGCTGCGCATGGCCGCTTCGAAAATGAAAAACTTTCCCAGGAAGCCGACGGTGAACGGAAGGCCCGCGAGCGAAAGCATGGACATCAAGCATCCCGAGGGCAAGCACGCGGCGACCGTCTGCCGAGACCGTTGAAATCTGAAATCTCGTCGCTCCCGGATGCCTCTGGCGACGTGCTGCAGAACGAGAAAGGCCAGAAAAGTCATCAGCAGGTAGCCGGCGAGGTAAAACGCAATCGCCGGGCCCGATGGCCACGCTCTGAAGCTGGCCACGCCAATGAGAAGATAGCCCGCGTGAGCGATGCTCGAATATCCGAGAAGGCGTTTGAGATTTGTCTGCGGCATCGCCGCAAGATTGCCGTAGATCAGCGTGCAGGGCGGCCAGGGCGGTCAAGGACGATGAGGAGCTTGTCTTCGATGCTGGAAATCACAAGAAACGGCTCGAGAACTCTCAGGAGGACGACAAAACCAGCCGCTTTCGAGGCGACGGAGAGAAATGCCGTGATCGGGGTCGGCGCGCCCTGATAGACGTCTGGCACCCAGAATTGAAACGGCACCGCGGCGATCTTGAATCCCAGGGCAACCAAGCACCAGACCCGAGGCCGAAGAGCACCGCCAACGAGATAACCCTGGGATAGCAGCGGCAGCGCCTGGCGAATCCCGCGCAAGGCCGTCTGGCCGGTGACGCCGAAGATCCAGGTGATGCCGTAGACGATGAAGCCCGTGGAGAGCGCGCCCAGGATCAGATACTTCACGCCTGCCTCCGAGACTGCCTGTGTTCTTTCGCATGCTCGCCACGAGCACGTAGAAGCTGACGGTCACCAGCTCAAGCGAGACGAAGATCATGATGAAGTCCGCAGCGGAAACCATCCACATCAAGCCCGGCGCAGGTGAACAATTGGCAGGATCGAAAAACTCTCCAAGCCGGCTTGCGGCGTCGCCGGAGGGAATGAACTGTTCGTAAACCGGGGCGTAATCGATCCCAAGGCAAATCGTCAGAATCGTCGAAAGCAGAATGAACCGCTTAAAGAAGAGAGCCGGCTGGATCTACGCAGGTAGAAGTCCGGCGGAATGACGCTCCTGGGCATCGGGCCGGTCAGAAATGACAGGACCCAGAATCGCGAGCAGGCCGACGATCGCTGCCCAGACCGATCGAGCGTTTGTCGAGTCTTCGTGAAGCAATCCATCATCAGCAGGAAAATGCCGACGCAGACCACCGCAGATCTCGAGGGCAAAGGGAGGGATCCGAAATCATGGCCACATCAAGGCGGGAGTCGACGTAGTTGAGGACGATCTGCGGGAAGAATCCTGGCAATGCAGGAGAAGAGGATGAGCCCGACGATGCAAAGCCGCGGCAGCGCGGCAATGTCCGGCAAGATCTCTCCATTTCTCGCCGATCGGACCCATAAAGATCCGGCGATAGGAGCGCAGCAGAAAAATCGCTGAGATCACGACGCCCCAAACGGCGACCACGGTCGCGATTTGAAACTCGTTGAAGCCGAACTTGGCCGGAACATTCCGGCTGAGAACGCCCCAAAGAAGATCATCAGCTCGGCCGGCGAAATTGGCGAAACCAGGAAGGCCGACCGCGGCCATGGTCGGCGAAGCCGAAAAGCAGCCCGAAGGTGGGCATCGCTTTGGCAAGCCCTCCAAGCTCGGCGAAATCAAGCGTTCCTGTCCGTTCGCGGAATTCGCCGCTGAGCGCGAAGAGCGCTGCGATGGACAGTCCGTGCGCGACCAGCATCAGCGCGGCGCCCGCCAGGCCCAGCGTTTTCCAGGATCAGAAGACCGAGGAAGAGATAGCCCATGTGCATCACGCTGGCGTAGCCGAGCATCAGATCGAGCTTGCGCTGCGAGATCGTGACGATACCCGACGTAGAGAATGTTTCCGAGGACCAGAACCAGAAGAAGGGTGTTGAATGGCGCCGCGACGTTGCGGCGGAAAGACCGGCGGTGACCAGTCGGAGAATTCCATAGAGGCCGAATTTCTTCAGGACCCCGGCATGCAGCATTGCTGCCGGTGCAGGCGCGGACGCGTAGGCCTGGGGGCCCAGGTGTGGAAAGGGAAAGAGCGAGACGAGAATCCCGAAACCCAGCAGGAGCAGCAGATAGACGGTCGGCGCTGGGTTGGGCCGCGCCGGACGAGGCCAGCTCGGCGATCCGCGCGCATGTCGAAGGTGCGGTCGCTCTCGGGCAGGCTGAGGTAGAGGCCGATCAAGCCGATCAGGAGAACGAAGCTGCCGAAGGCCAGATAGGTCGTCACTTTCCATGCCGCCGCCTGGCGGTCGCCGGATCCCCAGATGCCGATCAGCAGAAAGGTCGGGATGAGCGCGAGCTCGTGGAACATGTAAAAAAGAATGCGTCGAGCGAGGCAAAGGCTCCGATTGCCCCGGCGGAAATGAACAGCAGACTGGCATAGAACCAGTTTCCGTTCTTCGGCAGGCGTCCGCGCGATGCAAACCGCCGCCAGCGTCACCGCCGTCGACATAGCAAGAGCATCGCCACGCTCAATCCATCTGCTCCCAGCGTGAAGTGAATGCCCAGCGAGGGAACCACCGGGAACGAGCTGACGAACTGATAAGCCTCGCGTCGGGCTGGCACATGCCGAAGATGATCAGGCTCGCCAGGAAATTCAGCGCATTGCTGCCATGACCGCCGTGTTTCGCGCCTGTGTTCCTGCGATGATCAGGATCGCGCCGGCGACCGGAAGGACAACGAGGCAAAGCAACGGACTCATCATGCCAAGCAGGATGTAAATCAGACCGACGACGCCCGCGCCAAAGAAGAAGGCGTAAGCCTGGATGTTTCCCAATTGAAGAAAGCGCAGGATGTATCCGCACGCCCACGTGAACCGGCTGGAAGTCTGCACCACGAAGAGGTCAACAATCCAGCGATCCGCCCAGCCGCTCAGCAAAGCCAGACCGTCCTGCACGGTTTGCACCAGCCAGTTGTAGAAGTCGTCGATGTAAAGCCGGTTGGCAAAGAGCGGAATGACGACTCGGATCTTTCGCCGGTTTCCGATAGAGAACGAGGGCGAGCCCGCCGGCGCCAACGAGAAAGATCGCCAGAAGAGCGTAGTGCAAGACCTCAGGCACGTGCTCGGGCTCCTCGAGGTGGAAGAAGAACTTCTCGACCTGGCCCATAGCCGGCCGCCCAGGCGGGAATCGCGCAGGAGAATCAGAGGGATGACCATCACCGCGGGCGATTCGTGGGCATGCTCGGCAGACTCGCTCCGGGCAGCGTTCCGAGGAAACACGACCGCCAGGAGCCGGAACATGTAGAAAGCGGTCAGTCCGGCTGTCAGCCACGGCGATCCAGCCGAGGATCGGCTTTTCGACCACCGCCCAGGCGATGATCAGGTCCTTGCTGAAATAACCGCTGAAGCCCGGAAATCCGCTCAATGCCAGGGTTCCCACGATCAGGCAGGCGAACGTCACCGGAGTCTTTCCTTTCAGCCCGCCCATGCGCCAGATGTCCTGTTCATGGTGCAGCGCGACGATCACTGACCCCGCGCACAGGAAGAGCAGGCATTTGAAGAAGGCGTGCGTAAAGAGGTGAAACATCGGCACGTCCGGAACCGGGGCGACGCCCGCTCCCGAGAACCATGTAGCCCAACTGGGAAATCGTCGAGTAGGCAAGGATGCGCTTGATGTCGTTTTGCTGCGTCGCCATCAGCGCCGGCGACCAGGCAAGTGATCGCGCCAACCCAGGCAATCGACGTCCCGGGCAACCGGCGCCGCGACGAGAAGCGGAAAGACGCGCGCCAGCATGTACACACCCGCCGCGACCATCGTCGCCGCATGGAGCAGTGAAGAGACCGGGCGTCGGACCTTCCATCGAGTTGGGAAGCCAGACATGGAGGGGCAGCTGGGCGGATTTTCCGATCGTGCCGCAGAAGACAAGGATACAGGCGATGGTCAAATAGAGGCTCTGGCGACTCGAGCAAGCGGCAACTTTGGCAAAGATCTCGCCGAATACGACCGAACCGGTGGCGAACCAGAGCATGAGGATCCCGAGCATGAAGCCGAAGTCACCGATCCGGTTGACGATGAAGGCCTGCTTGCAGGCGTCCGCGGCGGAAGCCCTGCCGTAATAGTGGCCGATAAGGATGTACGAGCTTACGCCGACAAGCTCCCAGAAGATGAACATCATCACGAAGTTGTTGGCCAGCACGATGCCGAGCATCGAAAAGAGGAAAAGCGCCAGCCCGGCAAAAGTAGCGCCAGTAGCCCTCTTCATGAGCCATGTAGCCGATCGAGTAGATGAAAACCAGTGGCGCGATCGTGTTGACCACCACAAGCATCGTCCGGCTTAGCGGATCGACGGTCATGCCGATGGGGACGGTGAAGACGTCGCGAATGTTGATCCAGCAAGACCTGATTGGGCCCGACTTCGCCGGGCTGAAAGAACAGCCACCAGCTCAGCGCCGAAGAAAGCAGCGCGGCGCCGATGGCCAGCCCGGCACTCAGCGTTCGTGAATATTTTCCGAAGAAGAGGATGAGGCTCGCCGAGAGCAACGGTGCGAACAGGATAATCCAGGGAACCGTCGCCGCGTTCATCAGAATTTCAAGCTGTTGAGGTCCTCGACGTGGGTGGTCTGCTTGGCGCGAAAGAGGGCGACGATGATTGCCAGACCCACGGCGACCTCCGCAGCGGCCACGGTGATGACGAAGAATACGAGCACCTGTCCATTGTAGTTCGGCAGCCCGGCCAGCGTTAGCATTGAAGCGGAAGAAGGCCACCAGCGAGAGGTTGGCTGCGTTGAGCATGAGCTCGAGGCACATGAATATGACGATGAATGTTTCGCCGCAAGATGACGCCCGCCAGGCCGATGATGAACAGCAGACCGCTCACCGCCAGGTAATGACCGAGCGTGGGGGTCATTTCAGCTCCTTCTTGCTGAGGATGACCACGCCAACGGTCGCCACCAACAGGAGAACGCCGATAATTTGGAAAGGAAGATTGAAATGCCGTAGAAGAGCGTTACTCCGATCGGCGGAGACGTCGCTGATTTGCGGGTCGAGACCGAGCGGCTTTTCCATATCGAATCCGCTGCTCAGACGAAAGAACCTTGCCCAGCAAGCCCGACAAACCCGAAGACCACCAGTCCGCCGCCGGCCCATGCCCCGATGTTGAGATCGCCGGGGGCGCTCGCTGCGAAGATCGAGAAGCATGATGATGAAGAGAAACAGCACCATCACCGCTCCGGCGTAGACGAGCACTTGCACGACGCCGATGAAAGAAGGCATCCAGCGTGATGAACAGGCCGGCCAAGAAGACGAAAGGACATCACCAGGCTCAAGGCGCTCGAGACCGGGTTCCGCAGGAAAACAACGGCCGCTCCGAAGATGAGCATCGACAGGGCGAAAACCCAGAAGAGAGCGAGCTGCATAAGGTAACGGGAAGCGGATGGGTTTTTAGCAGTGTCCGCGCGGACAGGGCTATTTCTTTTCGTTCCACTTATAGACCAGCCCCTCCATCACCCCGCCCATCTCGTAGAGTTTTTCCTTGTCATGCATCATCTCCTGGCGGGTGTAACCCGTGATCGAGTACTCCTTCTTGAGGAAAATGGCCTGCTCGGGGCACACTTCTTCGCACAAGCCGCAATAGATGCAGCGGATCATGTCGATCTCGAACTCCTTGGGGCGCTTCTCGACCTTTGCCCAGCGATCCGAAGGGGAATTTCTTCGGGCACGATGGTGATTGCCCGCGGGGGACAGATGAATTCGCAGAGCTGGCAGGCCACGCAGCGATCCTTGCCGTGCTCGTCCTTCACCAATGCCGGGGGCGCCGCGATACCAGGAGGAAGCTGCGAGTCCCAGCGCTGCTCCGGGATACTGCATCGTCACCTTGGTCTTGCCCGAGACGAGCTTCTTGAGGTGCTTCAAAGTGATCGCCAGGCCGGTGACGATCGCGGGCAGATAGAGCCGCTCGGCGAGACTCAATTTCGGACGTTTGACGACCATGTGCCATGCTTCCTTGGAACTTGTAGAGAACGCCTCCCGCAGGCAAGCCCATATGTCACGAAATCGCGCCGCATTTGCTGTTCACGGCGCTTCGCCGGCCTTGGATGTGGATATTGCTTTTCATTTGTCGCCGACAGCAGCCTGTCGGACTCAATCGAACTCGCATTTTGTGGCTAGATCTCGTTGAGAGCGAGGTTGCTTTGTAGAAAGCTTCTTCTTTCCATGGGCGGCTGGCAGGCTTTCAAGGAGGCTCGGCACGCTCCACGCGGCCGGCTGTGTGACCGAGGCGGCCTACGAGCCGCCCGTCTCTGAAGGGCAAGCTGATCGAGGGCGGCAAGCAGTTCCTGGCCGGGTCTGAAGCTGCGAAACACCATCGATGTGGAGAACCTCTGCTCTTGCCGCGATTCGCGAGTGAGAGGGATTATCTGCGCGCACTCGCTGGCCGTCGGCCTGCAGGTGATCAAGCCTGTCCGACCGAGCGAAGCGCGTCCTCGCGACCCGGAGACGACAATGCGGCAGTCGTCGGCTCAGCAAACCGACGAGGCGCCCCTGCGTGGAACTCACTCTGGAGGGCTCGCTGCGGCATCTCGAAGCGGAAATCCGCTTTCGCTATCATCAGGCCGGACGTCGCGAATTCCGCAAAAGAAACCGAGGCGCTGGCACGACTATTGAAGTGCGGGTTCGTCGAGGACAAGGCAAAGCGGTTCTACGGGGTGAGGAGGCGGTGGTCAGGTTTTTCGCGACAGGGCTTCCGAAGCTCAAGGCAAAGCTGGCAGGTGCAAGGAGGGCGAGCGCTTCCAGCATGTCACTCGGGACCTTGTGCGCATCGAGCCGCAATTCGCCATCCGGGAACGAGGCGACGGCTGGCTGGATTTTCACGTGCACTACTACCGCAGGGAAGGACGCGGTCATTTTCCTCCGCGGACTCTGAGCGGCTGCTTGCAGACCGGTCGGGGTCACGTTCGGCTCAAAGACGGGCGGATCGCCGTGGCGGATGCGGCGCAGTTGCCGCCGATCTCGAGGAGGTGTCTCGCGCGACTGCAATCCGCGGCAGGAGCGCGGAGGCTATCGCATCCCGCCCGCTTGCCGCGGTACTATCTGGAGGCCAGCATCTCGCAATGGAAGCGACCGATTCGCCAGGAACGCCGCGACCTGCCGGGACGGAGATTCCCGTCGCGAATTCCGTGAGCGGCGAGCTTGGTAGCGTTGAAGGAACAGGCTTCGCGCCGTATCAGGTCCAGGGCGCCGAATGGCTCCTCGCGAGGGCGCGCAGCGCGACTGGGCGCCCTGCTGGCCGACGAAATGGGCCTTGGAAAGACTGTGCAGACCCTTGCCGTGATCGAGGCTGCTTCGCGGGAACCACCCTGGTCGTGTGTCCCGTCCTCGCTGGTCTGGAACTGGAAGACGCGAAGCGCAGCATTTCCTGCCCGGACCTTCCGGTGCTTTGCCTTGACGGCCCGGACCGCGAGAAGCGCTTCGGCGAGATCCCGGCTATACCGCCTGGTCATCACGAGCTACGCCCTCCTGCGGCGCGACATCGAACATTACGAGAGCGATGACCTTTGCCGCCGTCGTGCTTGACGAGGCGCAGCATATCAAGAACCCTGACAGCCAGAACGCCAAGGCCGCCTGCGCGCTGACCGCGCAGAGCCGCTTCATCCTCACCGGCACGCCTGTGGAGAATTTCGCTGCGCGATCTTTGGTCGCTCTTCGAGTTTCTTGCTGCCCGGCTATCTTGGCAGCCGCCAGGATTTCAAGGATCGGTATGAAACGCCGCTGCTAAACGGCGAGCGCGGCGCGGTCTGGCAGCGTCTTTCGCGCCGCGCTTGCAGCCCTATCTGATGCGCCGGCGCAAGCAGGAAATCCTCGCCGAGCTTCCCGACAAAATCGAGCAAGTCATCGAAGTCGAATTGAGTCCCGAACAAAAGGCCGCCTACACGCAGCTCCAGCAAGCCGCGCGCAGCGCAGATCGATGAGCTCCGCAACCAATCCTCCGGCGCAGCCCGCATGCGCGTGCTCACAGCCCTTGCTTCGGCTTAAGGCAGGCCTGCTGCGACCTGCGGCTCCTCGGCGCGGAGCGACGCTTCCTCTTCGAAACTCAATGCCCTGCTCGAACTCGTGGAGGAAGCGATCGATGGCGGTCATCGCGCGCTGGTATTCAGCCAATTCACCAGCGATGCTCGACATCATTGCCGGGGCGCTGGAGGAGGCCGGAATTTCATTCTGTCGGCTGGATGGTTCGACACGAAATCGCAAGGAAGTCGTAGACCGTTTCCAGAACGATGAGCGAATCCCGCTCTTTCTCATTAGCCTGAAGGCGGGCGGCGTGGGACTCAACCTCACTGCGGCCGACACTGTCATTCACTTCGATCCCTGGTGGAATCCCGCCGTTGAAGCTCAGGCCACCGACCGCGCCCACCGCATCGGCCAGCAACGGATCGTCACGTCGATCAAACTCATCGCCCGCGACACCGTTGAGGAACGGGTCTTGCGGATGCAAGAGAAAAAGCGCGAATTGCTCGAGGGCACCGTGGACGCTGAGGCAACCTTGGAGCGACTTTCAACGAAGGATTTGCAGGAATTGGTCGGCGCCTGACCGGGTTGGTTCAGAATCTTTTCTGTTGTGAACCGATGATTGCGAGCGGAAGGTGCGCCGGATCTACGACCGTGCAAGTCGCAAATCTCACAGCTCATGAATAGCCTATCTTCATTCTCAGCGCCCGCCCTCGACCTTGCAGTTCGCGTGGGGTGTGAGCTGATTTACGATGTCACTGCCGAAGCTCCGGCGCTCGTCAACCTCAAGCCCAGGCACGGTGCTTTGCAATCCATCCGCCAGGAGAGCTTCCACTTCGAGCCGCAGTTGACGGCCACCGAATTTGAGGATGACCACTTCAATATCGTCTACCGTCTCATTCTCAAACCCGGACGAAACGTGCTGCGCTATGATGCCATCGTGATGGTGCCCAGCCTGCGCGAGGACTTCGCATGGCTTGACCAGCCCATCCCACCCCACCAGTTGCCTGCTTCAATCCTGCGTTACACGCTGCCGACGCGTTACTGCGATTCCGACAAATTGCTCGACTTCGCGTGGCAGAATTTCGGTCATTTCCCCACGGTATTGAGAGGGTCCTCGGAATCATCAATTGGCTGCACCGCAACATCGAGTATCGCACACTCTCGGGCAGCCCGAATCTCTCGGCCTATGACATCATCCAACGCGGCTACGGCGTCTGCCGCGACCTTGCTCATACCGCCGTCGCACTCTGTCGAACCTTCAATCTTCCGGCCCGCTACGTCAGCGGCTACGTGCCGGATATCGGGTATCGAGGACCCTGGCACCCCGAACGATTTTCATGCCTATTGCGAAGTCTATCTCGGCGGCAGATGGCAGGTCTTCGACGCACCGATTCGACCAGCCGCGGGTCGGGTCGCATCCGCATCTGCTCGGGCTACGACGCGGTGAACTGCGCCTTTACCACGGTCTATGGACAGGCGCAGCTGTCGAACTTCGAAGTTTGGTCGTATCAGGTCGATCCCGCCGAGGTAAGCATCGCTGATCCGATTGATCTCTCGAAGCGGCTTTGCGGCACGCCGGAAATCCGCTTTCCCTACACACGCTAATCCAGCGGATCGCGTTGCGTTCGGTCGGTTGTGGATTGACACATTGTGGATTGGACAAGACGGTCGGCGTTCTGCAAAGCTCCTCCGATCCCGATGGATTTCAGAAGATTCTTGGGTATCTCGCTTTTAGCGCATGAAAAACGACCTTTGGCAATACCGGTGAGAAAATCTCCGAAGTAGGTCTTGGCTGCTGGCAACTTGGCGGTGCGGATTGGGGAGATGTCTCGGATGAACAAGCGTTGGCGATCCTTGGTGCATCGCTCGATTCTGGCGTGACGTTTTTCGACACGGCTGACGTTTATGGGAGCGGGCGCAGCGAGAGTCTGATCGGGCGTTTCTTGAAGCAAGGTTCGAAGGAGGTTTTTGTCGCCACAAAACTTGGCCGCACACCGGACCTTTATCCGGACAATTACACTGAGCGCGGGGTTCGAGCTGCCATCGAGGCGTCGCTCGCCAGGCTCGGCGTCGAGGCAATTGATCTCACCCAGCTTCATTGCGTTCCGACTGAGGTTATGCGCCAGGGCGAGATCTTCGAGTGGCTGCGCAAATTGCAGAAAGAAGGCAAAATCAGGAATTTCGGGGCGAGCGTTGAGTCCATGGATGAGGCCCTGCTTTGCATCGCGCAACCGGGCCTCGCCTCGCTGCAGATCATCTTCAATATCTTTCGGCAGAAGCCGATTGAGACTCTCTTTCCGCAGGCGAAGAACAAGGGCGTGGCCATCATCGCGCGGCTACCGCTCGCCAGCGGATTGCTTTCAGGCAAGTTCACCAAAGACACGAAATTCGGCGTCAACGATCATCGCTCTTTCAACCGTGACGGGCAGCAGTTTAATGTGGGCGAGACCTTCGCAGGTATTCCCTTTGAGAAAGGAGTGGAGCTGGCCGAGGAGATGAAGGCCTTCGTGCCGGAAGGCTTGAGCATGGTGCAGCTGGCGCAGCGGTGGATTCTCGACTATCCGTGCGGTGTCAGTGATCATCCCGGGCGCGAGCTCCGTAGAGCAAGCAAAGCAGAACGCACGGGTCTCCGATCTCCCCGAGCTCTCGCGCCAACTTCATGATCGGCTGGAAAACTATTACCGGAGCGCGGTCGAGCCTTTCATTCGCGGTCCCTATTGATTTCACGGGATTGCTCGCCGCTTCCTTCTGGCGTAGTGGTGCCTCTATGCGCATCGCATCCCTACTCATAGCCGCAACTCTCACCTTCTCTTCTTTCGTAATGGCACAATCTGCTCTCGAAAATGGTCAGCGTTTTCTCAAGGAAAACGCCACAAAGGAAGGCGTCAAGACGACACCCTCCGGTCTTCAATACAAGGTGCTCCGCGAAGGCTCGGGCAAGACCCCGACGGCGACGGACGTTGTTGCGGTCAATTATCGCGGCACGCTCATCAACGGCAAGGAGTTTGACAGCTCCTGACAAGGCAGGTCAGCCGATCGAATTTCCCTCAATCGGGTGATTCCCGGCTGGACGGAGGGTGTCCAACTCATGAAGGAAGGGGCGAAGCTACGAATTTTCATTCCTTCAAATCTCGCCTATGGTCCGCGCGGCGCGGGCGGAGTCATTGGACCCGATGAGACGCTGATCTTCGAAGTCGAGCTGCTCAAGGTGAAGTAGAGCAAATGTTGGAAGAGATTTTTGCTCCAAACTGCCGCAGCCAATTCTTTGCCGGCCTTGATCGACTTTGATTGTCTCGGTTTGTGAAAATAGTCCTTCAGTTTAAGAAACGGCTTCTCGATCAGGTAGTAGGAGAAGAGGCCCATTCCGATTACAGCACACCAGGTTAAGAGGAAACGCATTGACGCCCCAGCCTGTTTCTCCATTCAGAAAGAGATTATTCCAAACGTAAAGGCTGAACGATAGCACGCCGACATAGGCAAGCGGGCGCCAATTCAAGAAGCGGAAGAGCAGCGTCCCAGGCTGCGAAACCGCCGCAATAAGCACAAGTCCGACACAGATCAAATCGAGGCTCTTGCCAACAGTGATCGAATATGCTCCCTGAAATAAAGGCCGAGAAGCGGAGACACAATGGCCGGATAGAGGATGGCTGTGCGCCAATATCCAGCGATTGGCTGCCAGGTTTTGAAGCTTTGCCCTCGTATCAGGGTTTCGCAGCAACTCTCCAAGGAGCACTCCGGCAGCGATCGAGTCGAAAGCAGTATGAAACATCATGCCAATCTGCGGCCGCGAATCCGGCGCGAGAAAATAACAAGCGATCCGGATCACGGGCGCAATGACAATGAATCCGGCCAAGGTCGCAACAAGCTTCCTCCAGGCGAAAAGAACCATGAGAAGAGGCCACGTCAGATAGAACTGCTCTTCCAGTGCAAGGGTCCAGTAATGCCCGATAACGGGATAATCAAGACCGGCCGGCCAAGGATCCCACAGATGATGATAGTTAAGAGTGAAAGTTGAGGCCGCAAGAATCGTCCGATCCGTCACGGTGATCCATCCGAAGTGCGCCAGGGCCAGAATCACCAGAATATAAAAATAAAAACATGGGAAGATTCGCAGCACTCGACGGATGTAGAATTGTTTCCAATCAAATCCACCGCTCTTCTGATACTCCCGCACACTGAGCGAGTAGATGAGATATCCGCTCAGAAGAAAAAGATGCTGACACCCAATCCTCCATTTCCGGCGAAAAGGCCGAGAGGCGAAAGAAATCCCGGCAACGTATGCCAGAGGTGTTGGAAGAGAACCAACACGATGGCTATACCCCGCAAACCATCGAGACTCGGAATTCGACCGGTTTCAATCGGTCGAGAGGCTTCGTTAGACGGCAGAATACTGATGGAGGAGGAGTTTCCTCGAATTGCCCTCAAAACGACCTGTTTCGCAACCTCAGGCTTCTTTCCTTCCTCAGGCGATGACTCGTTGGGCGGCTAGGGTCGGACCCGTCCGCGATTAAGGCGAAGTCATTTCGCATGCCCACCCCTCGGGCACAAATCGGAGCGAGTCAAGGCCGGCCGGGATCCGAAAGTCCCTTTGAGTGTGCATTTGCGAACGCAATATGATAAAATCTTATATTATACGGCGCTGTAAATGAGTAAATTAGAAAAATTGGTCTCGCGTTGAGAAGGATCCGAATTTTTCCGAAAAATTTCGAATGACGGCATCCGTTTTGCTTTTCGGGCAATCCCAGCTTCGGCCCTCGCATTGAGACTTGCTCCTTCGCGCGAGCAGTTTTCCGTGTCGAGGTCAATTCGTGAGACGATAACAAAGCTCGAGCCGGTTGCCGGCAGGATCCTCGAAGAATACGGCGTAGTAACCAGGCGACTCGTCGTAATCAGGACCTTCGATGTTTCTTGCGCCGATTTCGTGGAGGAATCGCGCGATATCGTTGACTTCGGCGACACTGGACGCCCAGAAGGCGATCCGATTCTCATTTGCCACGTGAGCGCGCGACTCGGTCACGCCAAAGAATTCGGTCGCGCCTTCTCCTTCGGCATAATATTGAAGCCAGCCGGACACTGTGAGGTCCTTTTAAACCCCAAGGCAGGAAGCAACTTTCGATAGAAGTCGGTTACCTGCGTGAGATCGGGAACGCGAAGATCGATATGGTCGAAACGACGAGACATGGGCGAAATATCAGCAAGAGGAGGCATCCCCGCAAATCCCTTCCATCAGGCTGCGGTCGCGTTGCTCAGAAATTCTATCACCCGCCGTTCCGCCCAAGTTTGCCCGCCATTCCAGGAATCAGAAAAACCCAAATGCCCACCAGTTTCAGGCGCCTCAGAAAGAGCCGCGCACTTCGCCGCGCCTCTGCGAAAGGAAAGGACTCCAAAGTCAGAAAAGGGTCATTCTGAGCGCTCAATATCAAAGTCGGCACAGTGATCGCAGGCAGGAACTGCTGCGAACTGCACTTCGTCCAATAGTCCGCAGCATCCCGGAACCCATGGACGGGCGCTGTGAATCGGCCGTCAAAGTCCTCGAACCCGTGAATGCCTCTTGTGTGGCCCACATCAATGCGTTCTGGGAAATGTCTGGCCTTGGCTTCCACCTTGCGCACGAGGCTTGCGATCAGCCGCCTCAGGTAAATGCGATTGCCTCTTCGCTGATCCAGCGCTCGCGCGCTGACGGCGAGATTGACGGGAGGCGAAAGAGCGACGGCGCCGACCACCGCCGCATGGGGTGGCGCTTCACCAAGATATTTTAGTACGATATTTCCGCCCAGGCTGAACCCGACCAGCGTCAGAATCGGAAAGCGCTCTGCAGCGTGCTCGACGACTGTCGCAAGGTCGGTTGTCTCCCCGCTGTGATAAAGTCGCGGCAACCGGTTCATTTCTTCGCTGCAGCCGCGATAGTTCCACGCAAGGACATTCCATCCGGCCCGGTGCAGGGCTGCCGCCATTCCGCGCATCACGACGTCGCGAGAAGATCCTTCGAGACCATGCGAGAGGATCGCAAGCCGGTCGCTTCGCGATGGCAGCCAGTCCAGGTCCAGGAAATCGCCGTCGGCCAGCTCCAGACGCTCGCGCTGGTAAGCGACGCTCGTCCGCCACCCCAAAAGGGCCGGCAGGATCGTTTGCAAATGCCCGTTGCGCAGCGCCCGGGGCGGATCGAACTGCGAGCTAATGACAGGCATTCAGCGCGAAGGCGGACCTAATCCCACTTCGGTCCATTTAAGGGAATCTCGGGTAGCGCGATGAATGCCGCGGCTGTAGCGACCGTGTCCTTACGGCCGGCGATGAGGGCATCGTCGCGACATTTGGGTCTGGGTGGCAAGTTCTCACTTCACCTCTACCAGGCGTTCCTTTAGCAACGAGCTGACTGAGCACGAAGGCATCCCAGTTTGCCATGCGGATACAGCCATGACTTTCGTTCCTGCCGATTCGGTCCGGCGTAGGAGTTCCATGCATGCCCACGCTGGGACGGTTGATCGCCATCCACACAATGCCGACAGGATTGTTGGGCCCTGGCGGCAGGTTATATGCGTTCTCGCTGCGCACTCCATTTTCAAGGACCGACTTGTCCCATCGGAAGTGTGGCATCAGGATATTGGCGGTGACCTTCCACGCGCCTGTCGGAACGGGCACCTGGCTCGAGCCGGGAGTGCACGGGAAGCAGGCAATGAGCTGGTCGTTTTCATAGAGCTCAATGAGCCGCTCGTCTCGCAGCAGTTCCATGCGACGCGTTGGAGAGGGCGCATCGCTTTCCAGGCAAAGGAGAGGCAGGAGTCGCAGAAGAGCCATCTGCCTGCGCGTTGCCAGCGGCGTTCCTCGCTTTTTCCTCCTCGCGAAGTCGCTTCTGGAGCGCGGTCACGTCGGCCATCTGGAATTCGGTAACATCCGGCACGCGGAAAACGGTACTGCGCCAAGCGTGCCATCAGAAACATCGGAATTGAGCTCGTGGAGAAAATCGAGATCGCAATGGAACCTCTCGGCCACCAACTCCCAGAGGTCCGCGTAAAGCATTGCCTTCAGCTTTTCCTGCTCGGGCGGTTGCGAAGCCTGAGGACCGATCCATTGCAAATCCTCCTCAGTGGCGGTGTATTCGCGATAGGGAGAGGAAATGCCCGAGACATCGAGCACGGTTCCCGCGGGCAGATTATTAGCACGGCAGTAGCGATCCGCCGCCTTTTGAGTGAATTCTCCTCCCAGTCCATCGATCTTGCCTGGACGGAAGTTTGCGCGATCAAGGAAAATCTGGACGCGCACCATCTCCATCCGCTCCGCCGCGTCCGGAGATTCTTTCTGCAAACGTGCAATCTGCGCCTCCATCGGCGAGCGGGCGCACAACGGAACCCAGCCACTCGATATCAGAAAGGCAAGCAACAACAGCCGGAAAGGGAAGAGAATAGTCGGGCGCACGGAAAAGGCACTACACTCGCTGCGAAAGGCACAACTGCAAGGGGCAATCGCATGAGACAAAATTGAGGTTTTATCGTTCATGCGCCTGCTTCGGCCTTTTGGGAAAGGGTGGTGTCCGGTTGGAGCAGCAGAGCGGCATCCCGCGAGGAATGCCGGATTGAGCCGTCAAAGCGGCTGGTGTTCTCCAGTGATGGAGGGTAGCAAATGCCCAACCAGACACCGCCATGACTCTGCCAAAAACGTCGCGGAACTCCAGGGTGAAAATGTCGTCTTCGAGTTGGAATGCATCGACCGAATGTATCTGAACCTCTATGTGCCGCAGTTGGCGAGCGCACCGGGGTGGCAGCCTATTTCCGCGGCTACAAGGGCCACCGGTTCGCTTCGACCAAGGAAGCGGTGGCCATGAGCGAGGGGTTTCGCCGGCAGGTGCTCGACTTTGCCGAGCGAAAGGCAACCCCGATTATCCGGTTTGAGAAAGGGATGCGCAAAGACGATGTCATGCACAAGCGGCTGCGGAAGTTCAAAGCGCGGGAGGGTGTCGTCTTTATCGGCATCGCCCAGGAGAAGGCTCGCGTGCCGCGCACCATCCGCAAAGGCTTCGGGGAAGGCGAGGGCACCATCCCGTGGATCGACTACACCACGGCCATGGTTAACCACTATTATTTTTACTGCGTGGACGAAGACTTCGGAGCCTTCTTCATCAAGTTCTGTTCCTACTTTCCCTACACGGGCAAGCTCTGCATCAACGGGCACGAGTATCTCAACGGGCAACTGGCCCGGCGCGGCATCGAATTCGAAGCGCTCGACAACGGGCTCTTGCGCTGTGCGGACCCGGCGGCGGCGCAGCGCATCGCGGAGGCTTTCGATGAAAAGAAGATCGAGAGATTTTTCCGCAAGTGGCTCTCAGTATTGCCGCACCCCTATCCAGCGGCAGACCGAAAGGCCGGCTTTCGTTACCGGCTTTCGGTGTTGCAGGCGGAGTTTTCCCTCACTCAGATTTGGGATCGCCCGCGGCACGGGAGGCAATTTTTCGAGGAAGTCATCCGGGAGAACATCGATTTGGGCCGACCCGAAACGGTGCAGTTGATCTTCGCGCGCAAAATGCGCAGGTCGACTGTCGCCGGCGGCCGATGCAGGACGCGCATCGTAACCGAGGGGTCATCCCTTCGCTGCACGTCTATTACAAAAACACGCACCTCAAGCAGTATCACAAGACGGGCGGGCACGGTGCGGGCCTGCGTACCGAAACCACCATTAACAATAGCTACGACTTCGGCGTTGGCCGCCTTCTGGGCAACCTGCCCAAGTTGCGCGAGATCGGCTTTGCGGCCAACCGCCGCATGCTCGAGGTCGAGAAAGCCAGCCACGACTGCCGGATCGGCGCGCAGACATTCGACGCCCTGCAAAGCCCGGCTACCCTTGAGGGCCAGCGCGCCAGCGCTCTGCGTTTTGGCGACGCGCGCGTGCAGTGCCTCTTCGCCGTGCTCCTGCTGCTTTGCCTCCAGCTCGAAGGCTTCCGCAACCGGCAACTGCGGCCATTACTTGCGCAGATGCTCGGGTTGGAAGAAAGCAACATCAGTGCGGGCCGCGTGAGTTATGAACTGCGCCGCCTACGTCTGCACCGGCTCATCGAGCGTATCGAAGGCACTCATCGATACCGCTTGACTCCCGAGGGCCTGGGCACGGTGGTCTTCTATCAACGCACCTATGCCAGAATCATCCGCCCGGGCCTCTCCGTTATCCCTAGCACCTCCTGCCCTCAGGACCTGCCAATGGTTCGCGCATTCCATAAACTCCAATCAGAAATCGATGCTTATATTATCCAAAAGGCAGCCTGAAAAACTTGACTCAAATACACCGACTTCGTCGGTTCAAGGATCAGATGCCGTCGGGTGGTTTCACGCCGGCGATGCCGCCATCGCGAATACCGTTGGCAGTCTGCATCACCGCCGCGCTTCAGCTTGCCGCCGGGTTAGCCTGTAAGATCCAGGATCAAGTCCGACAGTCTGGTCTTGAAAAGACGCGGGATCTCGTTTGCTAGTCTTTTTCCGCATCTCACTCGCGTAGCTGAGCATGAGCCGCAGTGCGGAGACCGCGGCGGAATTGGCGTCCCTTCCGCTTTACGAGTAAATAGTAGACGTCGCTCGCTTCACGGCGGTAAAGATTCGGAACGCTTGATTTTTTAGCACCCGTAGCTCAGTGGATAGAGCACCGGTCTTCTAAACCGGCGGCCGCTGGTTCGATCCCCCAGCCGCGCGCGCCAGCTTAACATCGTGTCGCATCACGCGTTTATGCGTATAAGCGCGCGCCGCGCGCAGGCGGCCGGTTTTGCGTGAAAGTGCAGCCAAATAGCGCCGTTTCGTCGCGAAAAACCGCGCATAAACCGCACAGGACGCCGCACGGGGTTGCTGGCGCCGCCTTGCCCCGTGTGGTCGCGAAATCGCTTCCCGGATTGCTGGTCGTAGGACAAGATCAGCAGCGCTCGCCGGTCGTCGCCCCTTCATCTCACCCAGCGTGAACCTTGATGAAGCGAGATTGACTTTTCCCAATCCTCCCAGGAAAACCAGACCAAAAAACATGAAACTCCGATCACTCGCAATTGCCTTCGTTGCTTCCCTTACTAATCATCGGATGCGCCACCAAACAGCAACAGCAGTTTACTCCTGCTCAGACGGCGCTTGAAAAGCACGCAGCGCCTATGGGATACTACGTCAATTCGGTGCCCGTCCGGACCCCAAGATCGGCAAAAGCTTTAAGCGACACCGAGCGGCAGCCGCGGGATTGCTCGAGCAAGGAAGCAGCGAGAAGGAAACCTCACACGTTTTCGTGCCCACGAAACTCACAGGCATCACTCTCCTCTGAGTTCAAATCAAACACAAACAGAGAACGGAATCCTGCCTCTTCACGCTTACGCTCAGCTTCGTCGGCCGAGATCAGGTATCGCTTCATCGTGTCCGGCAGCTCGACCCCGTTTGTCGACGGCTGTATACCGGATAGAACTTCCGGTCCTCTGATGATCGCGTGTTAGCCCGTGCGAGTGCGGCACGCGTCATTCTTCCGTCGCCTGGGGCTCGCCGGTTATGGTCTCGATCCGGCCGAGCTGGCCGCGCTGGACGGTAAAGACCCACGGCGTGGGCGGGGCAGGTTAACGGTCACAGTAGGGGCCGGGCTGGGTGGCAGGGCCGCCCAGCGAATGAACCCTGAACCCCCTCCCGACAACCGACGCCGGCGAGCAACTACCAGTAAATTTGCATGCGTCTGACCTGCCCCAGCTTGCCGAGTTGGATCGCTAATGCGCGGAAAACAATCTGACCTGGCCCTGCTGCGCGCCGCGCCTTGAACGCGCATCTCCTCGAGCGAGCCATCGGCCGGGAATAGCGGAGGCCTTCCCGAGGGTCACACCACGGGTTCCCGCGCGGGCAAGAGATCTCTTGCCCGCCGCTTGTAAGCTTGCTGGATGCTTCTGTTGAATAGGCATGCTCCCTTCCCGAAGGAGCATGCCCGACAACAAGTGAAGGAGCATCACGGAGGCGGCTTCTATCGCGGCGAAGGGCTAGGCGTCGGAACCTTCGCTTTCGGCCGCTTCCTTTAGCGCTTTTGCGCTTCTGGCGCACGCATCATTAAGCTCACGGGCTGCCGGCGATCACGCTATCGGCCAGTTCGCCATATCGAGAATAACGGACGCTTTTGCAACGGCTTGTTTCTCGGTTTCGCGCACCGTTTGCTTATTTAGTAAGCAAATCCCTTGCCGCGATCATCGCGCCTGCGTTTTACATTTTTGTAAGCGCCTGAACCTCGCCGCGACAATCGCGCGGGCCCTTTTGCTCATGTGGCGGCGCTTATCGAACCCCTGAAGGGCATGAATCATGCCCTTCGGCGGGGCGTTTGCCGCGGGCTTTTCCTCCGACTCCGCGGCAGCCGCTTTTCTCGGCAAGGAACCGCGCCCACTCCTTCGCGTCGACGCGGTGCGGCAAGTCCGCCATCTCGCTCACAACCCGACGCATCGCCTCGTCAAGGACCGCCTTCACCTCCGCCTCCGGGTCGCCCGCCGCCGCCAGACGGTCGCAAAGCGCCTGCGGCAGGGCCAGGCGCCGCCCGGCGCATTGATGAGCAGAAACGACGCCTGCACCCGACCAACCGCAGCTCGACCACCTTCGCCGCGCGCCTTGGCCAACAGCATTTGCGCCTGCATGTTTTTCAGACGCCAGCGTTTCGATTGGCGCTGAATTCGGTATTCGCTGGTCCAGCGCATGCGACTCTCGTTTCGACAGGCGGCCGTCGGCCTTCGGCGGCCTCCGGCGCCCGCTGGCTTCACCCGGCGATTCCGCCGGATCGCTTGCTTCACGCCCCGCACCTTGGCGCCCCTGGTCGAAAAGGTATATTTTTTGGTCAAAATGCGCCGCCTTTTTAAAGGCCGCGTCGCAGCGCATCGGGATTAAAAATCGGCGAAGAACCTAAAGGGATCGCGCGCGAAAGTTAGGAATTCGCTCCGCAGCGCATGTCAGCCTCAGATTGTGCACAGAACCTACTTCCGCTTGCCCTGCAAGCCACCCTTGATTGCGACTGAGAGTGCATTCGTTCTCGCCGTCGATAAATAGGTTGGCTCAAGAGACAGACAAGTCCAGAGTTGCAGTATGGACTCTGCATGGATCAGCGCCTTTTCGGCGGTAATGGGCTCACTCGTAGGGGGCTTCACTTCGTTCGTAACCACCTACGCCAATCAGCGCAACCAGAATCGACGTCGATTTTTCAGCAAACAAATCTCTCAACGTGAAACGCTCTATACTGAATTCATTAATGAAGCTGCGCGTCTTACGAGTCGAATCGCTCGATAGCCAAATGGAGAAAGCCAGTGGATTGGTGGCCATTTACGCGTTGCACAACCGGATTCGCCTAAACGCATCGGAGGAGGTCCTTCAGGCCGCAGACCACACAATCGCAAATATTGTTCAATCTTACAAGCGCCCGAATTTGACAGCAGAGGAAATTCGCAGCGAGGCCTATTTGGACATCGAGGATCCTTTGAAGGAATTCGGTGAAGCGTGCCGAAACGAGCTTAATAAGCTCTACAGTTCTGCGACTTAGTGCTGCTGGCGCAGCGCAGGGCCAACTCGCCTCTCCTGCCCTTCGTGCCTGTCAAGCCGTGCAACCGTCCTTCCTTCACCTTGGGCAATGCCTTGGAGCTTCAACCTGAAATTTGATGGTGGGCCTTCTGCCTGGCTATCCCGCCATCGATCAAAACCCCATGGTTTCCCAGTTTCTGCGGATTCCCAGTCCAGGCGCAATGCCGAATTCCTGCTGATCCCAATCGACGTAGCCTGCGCCGCAATTAAGGTAAACCATCGGCAAAGAACCTAAAAGGGGCTGGGCGGGAAAATAAGAACCTACGGAAGCCCGCATTTACCAGCGCCAACCATGCTCTGTCATCTGAACAGCAAAAAAAGGAGCACCGCCAGGTGCCCTTTGGTCTATCGTTCGTTCATTTCAAGACTTGCTCCAATAGCGGCAGCAATTGTTTGTCTAATGCTTCGTCTTCATCGAATTCATAATCGTTCTCCTGTTGGCGAAGTTGGATTTCTTCCTCACCGTTCCCAATTTCGCCTTACCTGGGAATCGATTACATCGGGTGGGTCCGACTCTAGCTTTCGAACCAATTGAAGCTTCGCCTTCTTTGCTTTTGAGCTTTGCGCCAGGCGCGAGGATGATAGTGCACAATTCTTCGATGAGTTGTTTCTGGGTTTGCGGGCTGGCGGGGCAACCTGGGCGCGGGCTGGGTTAACGCGGGCCGCCTTTGATCAGCCGCGCCTTCCCGGGGATCGCCGACTCATCCTTGGCCGACGCACAAGCTGTCGGTAGCTGGAGCGCAAAGCCCACCGTCATTAAGAAGAACCCCAACGGCGCGGCCAAAGCGCCAAAGTGGCCCATTTCCATATTCCGTCATAGCCGAGGGTGATACCGGTTCCTCGGTCATATGGGAACTGGTGGCAGCTGCCGCAAAAAAGGAGGATGCCCCCGCAAAGCTCGTCCAGTCTCAATAGTTTAAGTCGCCGGCAGCTACCGCTAGCATAAGAGACTGAAATTAGACCATAATTTTAGGCGGTGCCGCTAACAAAGAAGGTAAGCGAGCATAAACCAAGAAAACGCGGAAATCCGAACTGAGCATCTCGGCTCATGATCTGCATAAAGTCTGGTCGGGCTTCCACGAGGAATGGGTATTGCGCGCGCGGACTTGATAGCGGCCCCGGTCGCCGCGGGATTCACCTTGCACGCTGCCGCCGGCCGGACCATTCATCCGGACGACGGTTATCAACGGCAAAATCTCGCTTACGAGGGTCGGGCAAGAAGATTACGAATCAAATGGATCGGTATCAACCTGCCCTGAAACGACCCAAATTCAGGGGATATTTGCACTTTCCTTCGCTCGACATCCGCGCGCCAGGTGTTCAAATGGGTGCAACTCAAAACATGAATAACTATGGACCGCCGATCACCTTAGAGAACGCAAAGAAAGTAGTTGCCATGGCACTCGCTGAGGCGCGTAAGAACAGTTGACGATGGCGGCTGCGATTGTGGATAGCGGCGGAAACCTGGTTTATTTCGAGAAAATGGACAACACCCTGATCGCCAGCATCAACATCTCCATCGAAAAGGCGCGCTCAGCAGTGTTTTTCAAGGGGCCGACCAAGGGCTTCGAGGACGAATTGCGCGGAGGTGGTCTGATTGTGCTGGGCGTGCATGGCGCGGTTCCCCTTGAGGGTGGTATTCCGGTTGCTCATAGACGGCAACATTGTCGGTGCCATCGGGGTTTCGGGCGAGAGTTGCCAGCAGGACGGCCAGTGCGCCAAGGCGGGCGCGGATTTGTTTAAAATAGTGGGTCGACACAACTGATATTTGCACCTGCGAAATAATCTCAGGTGCGAAAGTCGAGCTGCACGGCAACTAGTGTCCCGAGAGAGAAATACATTGTAAAAGGCGTCGTTGGCGCTTACAAAGGGCAATGCCCATAGGAAGACCTGTCGCAACGATTGTTCTAAGCCCTGCGGAAAAGGAAAAACTTACCTTGATAGCGAACCGGCCCAAGTCCAACCAACGCGATGCGCTGCGGGCGAGGATCATTTTGGAAGCCTCGGGAGGGTTGAGTAACACCGAGATCGCCCGACGTGAAAGAGTCTCTTTGCCCACGGTTGGCAAGTGGCGCAGCCGTTATGCTCGCCAGAAGATCGAGGCGCTGGCTGATGCGCCCCGCAGCGGAGCTCCGCGAAGCATCGACGACAAGAAGGTCGAGGAGGTTCTCACTAAGACGCTGGAGACCACTCCACGGGCTCGAACCCACTGGAGCAGCCGTCTCATGGCTAAAGAAGCTGGCATTTCGGAGCATTCGGTGTTGCGAATTTGGCGCGCCTTTGGGCTCAAACCCCATCGGGTGGACTCCTTCAAGTTGAGTGCCGACCCGATGTTTGTAGAGAAGGTGCGCGATATTGTGGGGCTTTATCTGAATCCGCCCGATAAAGCCATTGTGCTTTGTGTCGATGAGAAGAGCCAGACTCAAGCGCTCGAGCGCAGCCAACCCATTTTGCCACTGCGTCCCGGTCTGCCCGAGCGTCAGACTCATGATTATGTGCGTCACGGGACTCTTTCTCTGTTTGCCGCTTACGATGCGGCCACCGGACGAGTTTTGGGTCGGTGCCACCAGCGTCACCGCCACCAGGAATTCTTGGCCTTCCTGGGACGTATCGACGCCGCGTTCTCCGATGATGGGAAAAGCCAACTTCACCTCATCATTGACAACTATTCCACCCATAAAACCCCGAAAGTCCATCGCTGGCTGCTGCGTCATCCCCGCTTTCATCTTCATTTCACTCCCACTGGCAGTTCCTGGCTCAACATGGTCGAGCGCTTCTTTGCTCGTATCACTACAGAGGCCATTCGACGCGGAAGCTTCTCTTCGGTGCGACAACTTCAAGCCGCTATCGACGCCTACCTCGCCGAACACAACAAAGAACCCAAACCTTTTACCTGGACTGCTTCCGCAGATTCGATCTTTAGAAAGCTTGAAAACTCCCTTTCTTAAATCTACTTCTCTCAGGACACTAGGAGACTGTTGAAAAACTGGTCATTTGGCTGCAGTTGAGATAGAAGCGAGGATGTTTGCTAAGCGACAGGGAGAAGAGAAGCAACAGGAGTTTTGGATCGAGCGCACGCGAGTCTCCAAGCCTCCGAGCCAGGGTTTTTACAGCAAATTGAACGAACATTTGGAGGCGATGGATTTTGCGCGCCAGGTTTGGGCATTGTGCGAGCCGGCCTATCGGGAAGAGAGCCGGGGCGGGCGACCTGGGATTGATCCGGTGGTCTATTTCAAGATGCTTATGGTCGGGTTTTTCGAAAACCTGCGCAGTGAACGAGCGATCGCGGCGCGCTGTGAGGACAGCCTCTCGGTGCGGGCGTTTCTGGGATACAGTTTGAAGAGAGCACGCCCGATCACAGCAGCCTGAGTGTGATTCGGCAGCGGCTCGGAGCGGAGATTTACCAAGGGGTTTTGGAGGTGGTGCTCACGGCGCTCAAAGCGCACGGGCTTTTCAAAGGTCGGCATTTGGGGAATCGATTCCAGTGTGATGGAAGCCAATGCGAGTCTGCGCACTCTGGGTACATCGTAATACGGAACAGGCCTATTGGGAGTATGTGAAGGAATTGGCGGAAAAGGAAGGCGTTGACCCCCAGGATGAGGGCCGCGGTGCGCCGCTTCGATAAGAATCGGCCTGGACGCAAGACGAGCAATGAAGAGTGGAAGAACCCGCACGATCCGCAAGCCAAGGTGGGGCGCACCAAGGACGGAGCCTGCGACATGATTTATAAGCCCGAGCATGTGAGCGATTTGGAAAGCGGAGCTATTGCACAGGCTGAAGTTTTGGAGGGTGACCACGCCGACACGAAGGCTTTGAGCGAGCGGGTAGCCTCTGCGGTAGAAGTGGTCAATCGCATCGTAGCCAACCAGGAAAATGGCGTCGTGCGCTCGCTTACCGCGGATAAAGGCTACTTTGCCGTCGAGGAAATTGCCCAGATCCAAGAGTTCGACATTCGCACAGTAATCGGAGACGCCAACGCTGCCCGGCGTCGCAAGGAAGCTTTGGCTGCTCCGCTGCGGAAAACTCTTCATCGCGCTGCGTGTGCTGTTAAGAGCCAGTCTGGCAAAGCGCTTTTGCGCAAGCGCGGCATGCACCTGGAACGCAGCTTCGAGCACGTCCTTGACGAAGGCGGACTGCGCCGAGCCACACTCCAGGGAACAGAGAATCTCACTAAGCGGCACAAGATCGCGGCGGCCTGCTTTTAACCTGAGCCTGTTAATGCGCACTCTGTTGGGAGTTGGAACCCCAAAACAGTGGATGGCGGGGGCCTATAATTTGCTTGAGGCTGTTACCGCTTTCACCTTTGCGCGACAGCTTTGCGGTTTCGTAGCCTTTACGCCCACTCCAGGACTCTCATCCTTGTCTTTTCTAATCCCTTCAGAATCCCAACCGCTCCATGAAACCACGAGGTTCTTCAACAGTCTCCTAGAGGGCTGGGCATCCTCCATCCACCTGACCGGATCAATGCGCCCGCCCCGCAACCGTCTTTTTCCGCATCGTAATGGGGCGTGGTAGAAAATCCTGGCTTGAGAAAGCCGATGGCAGGGATTTTTATCAGCTACCGCCGCAGCGATACAGAGGGTTACGCCTCCCGCCTTTCGAAGGACTCAGAGCACGCTTCGGTCGAGAAATGGTCTTTTTCGATGTCGCTGGCATCGAACCCGGACAAGACTTCCATAAGGTGGTCGGCGAGGAGGTGCGCTTGCAATGTTTTGCTGGGGCTCATCGGTCTTAGTTGGGCGCAAGTGCATTCGACGGGATGGGCAACGCCGCCTTTGACGATCCCCAATCCGGGAATCGAAACAGCCGCCGCGCTGCGGGCTCTACCGCTCGCTGCTTAAGGCTGGGGCCCAGTATTGGGCTGGAGCGGCGATCTCGGTACATGCTTCCCGATTCGCGGTCAACTCAAGTGCAAGCCGTCGCGGTGATCCTGTTGCCGCTACGTAGGGACCGCGTTTCTATTCTTACAGACAGCATTTCGAGCAATGCGGAGCATGGCGTCTAAGCTGCGCTCAACGTCAACGTCCGTGGTCGCCCAAGATGATACGCTAATTCTCATAGCCGTCCGTCCTTGCCAGACGGTTACGTGGCGAGGTTTCAGCATCGCCGCAGGGCGCGCAATTCGGATTATATCCTCGCGGTCCCTTCGTCAGCAAATACAGGCACACGCATTGATGCGCTTCCAATGTCAGTAAAGAACCGATGGAGCGGGCGAGCCATTCGGCACGGACGAACCTCGTGAATACCGAGAGAATAAGAGCGAACCACCGAATGTTCGAGGCTGTTGTGTTCGCTAACAACTGAGACTAAAGAGCCAACACAAGAGTGGCTATAACGAGCTCGAGAAGACTGGATTCTGATTTTAGTGTTTCACATCAGGATATGCCGCGCAATTGCGCTAGGATGCCCGTGGTGAATTCCCAAGTTTTGGGTAACGCGATAGCGGACACCCGAGTTTGGCCCTTTCTTGTAAGCCTTGACTTTCAACATGCCAAAATCACGAAATTGGGATTAGATCGGCAATACGCCCCTGACTTGATTGCCGTGCATTGAAAAGTATCCCTTGAAGGGTTGGAACCGAGGACCTTGACTACTCAAAACGGGCGTCGTCGGGCAGCGAAAGTCCGCCACCCAGACTTGAATCACCTTGTTCTGGAGGAGGCTTATCGCCGTTTGTGTCCATTTCGGGGTGAGCCGGTCGCGTTCTCGTAGAAATCGTCTCTTCTGGTCGCAGGGCTCGGAAGTAAGCTCGGAATACCCGTCCCGGCTTCTCGCGTGTTGAGCAGAATGCGCCCTGCTGCTCCCATAGGATATCGTCGTCCCGCGCTCCAGCAATGATTCCGCGAGATGAGATCGATCTGCCGCCGAGCCTGCAAGAGGCTCTGCCTCTCATGAGTGGGATGCGCGTCTTTAGGTTCAGCATCAGCCGTGGCGGCCTTTATTTCAGCGCGAGGGTCAAGGTAGTTGACAGGTTCAGAACAGCGCCGGTGACGCATGATCTGCCTGGTTGTCGCCCCGCCCGTCGCGACGCCTTTTGCGGTATCTCTTACGGCAAAGCTGGCTGCGCAGTGTAGAGTCGCACGAGAGAGAAGGCTTGACAGAAAGAGTGCATATTCCGCTGCCACTCCCCACCAAGTTCACGCAAACCTTAACGTTAGCGATTTTGGGGCGGCTCGCTATAGGGTCGCACAACGCAGTAAGCGGCAAAGCGTAACTACATGAATGCAGGAAACACCAAAATGTCACCGAAGTTAATAGGGACAGTCCCCCCCACTACAGAGAGGACGGCCCGGTACAAGCGGGCAAAATCCGAACGTGGGGAAGTCAACCGCAAAAGCCGCGTTTTCGCTGAGGAACCGGGCGACGACCTGCAGGGCGACCAACGCGATTTGCAAGGAACAGATTGACGGCGATTGAGCGCCCAGCGCGATTCGTCTTGAAGCCGAGGCGAACGTTCCCTAAGGGTGCCTCATAACCTAAGCGAAGCCATGCCTAACCACTTCGTTGCCTTCTGGAATCTCGAGAACCTCTTTGCCCCGAGGGATTCTGCCGGCCGCGAGCCCGGATTGCCCAAGAGTTGGCGAGTGACCCCAACGGATGGACACAGGCGCTCTTCGACGCCAAAATTAATCATCCGGCAGATTCGCATCGAACCCGCGCGCGTCGGGGATGTAGCCGCCGATGACGAACTCCCGCACCCGTTATGCAGCAAAAACGACGGGATCGGCTCATGCGATAACGCTGAAGTTTTGGTATCTCAGCTCAAATGGCCTTTCCCTCGAAGCTCGCTCGACCTGAACAAGATGTCCTTGACCCTTGGTAGCGGCAGCGGCACTAGGAATTCGCTACCATCGCCAAGGAAGTCTGGCAGTAGCCATTGCGGTCGTCGTAATCTTCAAGACTGCCGCCTGCTTGCGACAGCCTTGGGGCCTATGAGTGCGTCGAAAGCGGTGGTGCTTTCTGTTGAATAGCAATACGTAACTGAACGAAGCACAA